>CEUU01114687.1_pt1 | contig 17056 bp, 14 predicted proteins | sample 531321 | NCBI WGS metagenome assembly CEUU01 (sample SAMEA2622658, study PRJEB7988) | marine metagenome | isolation source: saline water (ENVO:00002010), including
AGCCGACCGAGCCGACCGAGCCGACCGAGCCGACCGAGCCTGCTCCCACTGAACCGACCGATCCTGCTCCCACTGAACCGACCGATCCTGCTCCCACCGAGCCGACCGAGCCTGGGCCTCCTCCCCCAAGTGAACCCACCGAGCCTGCACCCCCTGCACCGGGTGAGCCCACTGCACCTCCAGCGGATCCTGGCGCACCTCCCGCTGCCGAACCGGTCGCTCCTCCGCCTGGCCCAGCACCGGAGGCTCCCCCACCGCCCCCGCCACCGCCAGTTGAGGCTCCTCCGGTTGACCAGACTGCATTGATGGAGTCAAATCCGGTGATCAAGGCCACTCAGAAGGGGATCAAGGTTGATCGACCCGAAGATGCTGCTCTTGCAAGTGCGTTCGTGGAGAAAGGTACCGTCAGTGCGGATGCCCTTGGTGGTGATGCCGCAATGGAAGGCTTCCTTGGTATATTCGACCTCGAAGAGGGTTCGGTCTCCAAGATGAGAAAAGACATGAAGGCAGCCGGAATCGATCAAGCCGAAATTGAAAAGATGACGAATATTTCAATAGGTGGTTCCATGGAAGAGCTTCTTGCTGCGGACAAACTCATGTCCGAGACGCAAAAAGGCCTTGAAAGTGGAGAGTTCAGTGCGGCAGACGTTACTGGTTTCGTTCAGAACATAGACAAGGTCGCCGAGACCTTTGCCAAGGCTACCGCTACTGGTTCCGCAATGGACACCAGTTTCCAGAAGAACCTCATTAAGAACGCCGAGAAGGCCGATGAGATTGCCAATGTCGACTTCACTGATCCAAAGGCCTTGCTATTGGTCGATCTCAAGGCCCAGTTCCCTGAGTATGGAACCATCATCGACGCGAACAAGGAGAACGCTCAGCAGATTCTGGATCTTGCCAGAATGGTTGACACCGCCAAGGCGACGGACATCTTCAAACCGGGTGTCCTTGAAGTCTTCCTTGACCCTGCCAACGAGGTAATGGGGAGTCAGCTTGACGACGGATTTGCCAATCTACTGGTCAGTGATCCGAACTTCTTTAAGTCTGTCATGCCTGTGCTTAAGGCTAATCCGCAACTGCCCTCCCAGTTGTTCGTGGAACTCAATAAGCTCAACTTGAGCTCTTCCGAATTGACCACGGTGCTCGCTGATATCCAAAAAGGACCACAGGCAACTCCTCCGGGTAGCCCTCCGAGCCAAGTTGCCCAGCTTTCTCTTCAAGGAGAGGCTGGTATGCTTGGTCTGTTGGATAACTATTCCTTCATGAACGGGACCTTGGATCCATCCCTATTCGTAGCTTCGCAGCAAGTTCTTGCCAGTGTCTTCTTTACGGAAGCGAACGATGCCTACACGGCCCTTAGTGACTTGGACAAGAGCCATTCCCCTTCCGATGGGCAAGATTCGGGCGGTGCCGATCTTGACGAACTCATCCTGGGTGGGAGGCAAATCTCCATTGGCTCGGGCAATTATCCTTTGGCATCAGCCGGAGCAATTGACTTCCTCGTTGCATCAACGGACAAGCTTACCTTGACTGGAAACGTAGTATTCAGCCCATCATCAACGGCTTCTGACTTGATTCTTATGTCGGCGGGAACCTTGGACTTGTCCGGAGCCAGTTCCGTTTTCTTTGGTGGGGATGAGCTGGGAATCGGTTCTTTCAATCAGCTCGACGTCAAGAATGTGAGCCTGAGCGCTGGTGAAATATCCCTCCGCTCGCTTGACAGTGTCGTTATCGACAACGTCGAAATGCAGACTACGGGCAAGGGTGCCGACTTCGTTCATCTCCTCGCCGCAAATGAGCTGCAAGTTAACAACCTGCGCTTCTCCGAATCCGTCAAGCAGGTTGCAATGGAGGCCATGACCATAAACCTGAGCAACGTCACTTTCCCTTCAGCCTCCTCGGTAAGCTTGAAGAGTCTTTACGGTGGGATTGACGGCAAGTACCCGAACTTCAATACCATCATGTATGGCCGAGTGAACTTTATTCAACAGGTGAAGTCCGGCAACCATCTGATCATGGATCGGGCTGCCTTTGACGCTCACGGCGGTAACATAACGATTGGTACAAGCAAATAAACTGTAATCACACGGCATGCCCAAGGCGAATTCCGAGGGGGTCCTAGGTGCGTGCAATTATTCCTTCTAAAGAAAGAGGCGAATTAAAAATATACTTGATATGAAACAAATACTGATGCTCGTAGTAAGCTTGACGCTTAGTTTATCCTCGTCGCTTTTTGGGCAAGATGGGAATGGCTCAAAGGCAGAACCTGCTCCCGGAGCAGGGCAAGCTGGGCTTCCTTCCGACTTCTTCGCGGATGCCTTGGAAAAGGCTAAGTCTGGGGACGATGCCATGGGAACCCAACGACTGGTAGACGTTAAGAGTAGCGAGCTTACCCCCTCCTTGAGCCTAAGTTCCTCGTTCAAGTATACGTCCAATCCAACTAAGGCCAACACGGCTGATCAGTCCGAGGATGGCACGATCCTTGATCTTAGCCTGATGATGATGATGGGCTTGGGTGAGTACGGCATAGGCGAAGACATATTGAGCGCACCCTCCATGATGCTTATGCACATGAGGACCTACAATGATCCGGTCAAAGACTATGGGACCGATCTTAGGGGATTGGATATGGATATTCAGATAGCCGGTCTTACGATACCATTTGTTCTGCCCAACGATTATTCTCTCTCGGTTGGAAATACCTACGTTCGCGCGATCAGTTTCAGGAACGATCAGGGTTACCCCAACCTTCAGATGAGAGGAGACGTGGTAATGTATTCCAATACCCCCAGTATCTCGTTGACCAAGACCCTTCCCCTTGAAAATGGTGATATTCTTACGGTTACCGGAGGTTTGAGTTATGCCATTTCAAATGGTGATACCCTTTCGGAAACCCTAAAGACAACGACTGAAGCTCTTCTTGATGCGGGCCTCACTGATACCGTTGCCGATCTTCAGACTGGGGCTTCCTACAATTTAAACCTGTCCTACATCAAGCCCGTCACAGATAAGCTTACCCTCATCCCCTCCTTCTCGATTTCCAAAATGTACTACAAGAAGGGTGGGAACGTCGGGAGGGCAGATGTGACTTACGTCCTCGGACTGAGTGGTTCCTATCCTATTACGGAAACGATCAATTTGACCGGTATGGCAAATTACACGGCCAAGGATGGCAATCGTGGGGACGTGGTTGAATTCCGCGATTTCACGAGTGGTTTGTCCCTTGCGATTAATCACTCCTTCTAGTTCTTGACGGTGGGGATCTCCGCCTCGAGCTTCCTCTTAATAGGTCTTCGCTGGGTTGCGTTCGTTTTCCTTATAGGTTGGGTAACTTGTCTACACGGTCAGTCGACGACGGCGGAAGTTGAAAAGCTTCTCGATGCAGGTCGCAAGGAAGCTGATAGGGGAGATTTTGCAAAAGCCTTGGGCCACTTTAACAAGGCCATGGGCTATTTGAAGCAAGCGTCTCCCAGTCACCCCCTCAACGAAATTGTCCGCAGGGAAATCAAAATAACCAAGGGGCGTTCTTTGGTGGCAAGGTTTCAGAACCGGTCGGGACTGAAGATTCATCGCAAGGACGAACCTCTTCCCTTGGATCAGGAACCTGAGGAAGTTCTCGTGAACCAATGTTTTGGGACCATTTTAGCAAGGCAAGTCTGGTCGCCTAGGGAAATAAAAGGCTCTGGGGAATTCCTTGGTCTTGGAAGAAGGCTTACGATTTTGCCCAAGGGTGGAGTTGAACTCTTTGTCGGCAAGGAGAGGAACTTCAGCGTGAGAAGTGTTGATGCCGCCAGTTTGGCTTTGCCGGAAGCTGGAGTTTTTGATCTGCATTCGGGTGCATTCGCAATCTCTTCCTCCAAGGATGGCAGTTCCTGCACCATCAAAAGCCCTCTGTCCTCCCTCAAGTTGAGTTGTCCCAAGACTTTTGCCGTCATGGTCGGAACCACGACCAATGGAGGGCTGAAAGTCATTGGCTTAATGGGAGACTGCATCTTGGAACAACCGGATGCAGGTTCCTCGACCTTGAAACCGGGCGAACTTGTTTTCATCCTTCCCGAAGGATTCAGTCGGAAAATGAGCGTCGAGTTGAGTACCTTGTTGGTAACCTCTAAGCTCATGACCGGCTTCGATGATCCCCCCGTTTACCACAAGAAATTGAGGCAGCAGGCCATGATTCAGGCCCTGCGTACCAAAAAACGGTACAAGGCGGTGGTGGGGGACGCCAAGAACAGTGACGATTTCGAGATCAGGGTTTTGAAGCCCGAGGGACCCTAATAGCCTGTGGAATAATTCCCCTTGAAGACTTTTGCTACCCGACTGGGGAATTACTCTATCAAGAAAGTCTTGGTTCTGTTTGCCGTTCTTTTCAGTAGTTGTGTCAGCAGCCACTACGACCAGACGGAGAACTTCCTTTTTTCCTGGAAGATCGGCGACCTGAAGACTGCCGCCGTGGAGGCAGAGAAGCTTTCGGAAAGTGGTCCCAAGAAGGATCGTTTGCTGTATAAGCTTGAAGAGGGATCAACCAAACGCTTGTCCGGCGATCTGGAGGGAAGCGTGCGGGCTTTGGGAGAAGCCTCGAAAGAGTATGAGCGCTGGTTCGGGGTTCATCTCGAGGCAGACGCCCGGGTTTCGGATCAAGTTTCTTCCGTCCTTGGCTCGGCCGAATGGAAGCCCTACAAGTCGAGGGTTTACGAGCGGGTGATGATGAGGATGTATCAGGCTCTCAACTATTTGCAACTCGAGGAAAAGGGCAGGGCTCGGGCCGAAATCTTCAAGTCGAGGCAGGCGATTGAGGATGCAAGACAGATTTGGAGCAAGGAATTGCTCGCTGCCCAAGAGGAAATGAACCGTAAGGGTATTAACCTGAATCGCGGAATGAACGAGAAGGACGGGAGCTCCCTTCAACGGGAAATAAGCAGAATCCGTAGCATGATTCCACCGAATTTGCCCAATTACCTAAACCCGGCCGCGATTTATCTTGAGGCTCTGTATTTCCTCCGTGGCGGCACGCAACGTGAGGACTTTGAGAAAGCCTCCTTTTCCCTGCGTCGATTGGCTGCCCTGTTCCCTGAAAACCAATGGATTCGGGAGGATCTTGGAGAAGCGATGAGCTTTAAAATAGACTCACGGCCAAAGACCTACGTCTTCTATGAATCCGGGAGAGCTCCCGTCAGGGTCGAGAAGCGTTTCGACCTGCCCGTCGTATTTTTCGCCACCAATGCCAGAATCCCCTATCTTGGCCTCGCCCTCCCTAGCCTCCAGACCACTGGAGAGATTCTCTCGCCTCTTCGTGTTGGAGCCAATGGATTGGAGGAACCCCTCAGCACCAGCCTTCTCGCGGACATGGACGCCATCATAGCCAAGGAGTTTGAGAAAGACTATCCGCTTGAGCTGTCCAGGGCCATAGCAGGGTCTCTTGCCAAGGGTGGGCTTCAGTACTTGGCGACTGATGCGGTACGCGATGAGGATGACGTTACTCGTGCTGTCGTCGGCATTGGAGCGGGCTTGCTTGCCCAAGTTACTACGCGTACCGATCTTCGGGCATGGGCAACTCTGCCCAGACGGATCGAGGTTTGCAAACTTTCAACTCCGGCGGATAAAAAATTGACTCTCTCAGGGGGAGGCGCAACATTTAGAGAACTAGTCACCTTGAATGATTCCACCACCAACTTGGTATGGGTAAGGAGAATTTCTTCACATACTCCCATTAGGGTAGTGGGCGTTCTTTCCCTTGATCCCTAGCTCTTATGATTATTAAGAATTTACCTAGACTGAGATTTGCCCTTTTCGTTGCTTGCTTGGTTTCGCTTTTGAGCGGATGCAGTACCAATCCGGTTCACCAGACGACCAAAAAGGACCCCGCCGACCGGAGTTCCTTGCCCGAATTGAAAAAGGTCTACATGCCCAGTGAGTTGGCTAGGAACATAAACGTCGTCAGCGTAAACCAGGAAACCGTTAACGGAGACCTCATCCAGATTCAAGTCAACCTGGAGAACCTTACTAAAAAGTCCATGAACCTTAATTACAAGGTCGAGTGGATGGACGAAGCCGGAATCGTCATCAACGACTCGTCGGCAGGTTGGCAGCCTCTTTACGTCCGTGGAGCCGAGAATGTAGCCGTGCAATCGGTTGCATCCACCCCACGGGCCAAGAACTTTTGGCTCAAGTTGCAGAAAGCCAAATAACTTTACCTAACACTATGAAAACAACATTCCTACGTATCCCCTTTCTATTGGCCCTTTGCGTACTTTTCTCGTGCAGTGAACGCAGGCCCATCGGGCGAAAAGCCGATGCGCGATACATCGAGGACAGTAGCGAAAAGGGTTTGGTAAACATAGGGAAGATCAATTCCCAGGACTTCACTCGCGCCGCGAACAAGTTGCTTCAGGATCTTTTTGTCAAGGGAGCGCTTACCAAGGCTCCCGACCAGCCCGCGATCCTGCACGTTGGCGAAGTCAGGAACGATACGCAGACTTATTTCGATACCGACTTATTGCTTCAGGCCATCAAGAGGGATTTGCTGGCCAGCAACCGAGTCAGAATTTCCACTACGGACGGCTTCGGCAAGCCTACCGACCAGTATGCCAAGGAGGTGAGGGCAAGCGTTGAGGCAAGAGATCCTTTCGCCGTGACTCGGGCTCGCCCTCATTTTTCACTCTCTGGAAAGATCATCGAGGAAACTTCCAGGGTTGAGAAGGTCACCCAGAAGGACTTTTACTTCCTGATGACCTTGACCGAGGTTGCTTCGGGGACCGGGGTTTGGTTCGGCAGGGAGCTGATAAGCAAGCAAGGACGAAGAGACTCGATCGGCTTTTAAGCGGCAATTTCACCGGATACTCTGGGAACGAAAAGAAACTCCATTCCCAAGGTTGAGGAAACACGCATTCTGTTGTCCTCCATGTGTTGTAGGGATTCGGGAAGCCGGATGACGTCGCCTCGTTCCAGAGCCATGAGTTGGTTTTTCTCTTCCCTTTGCAAGTCCCTCCGCTGGAATTCGTAGCGATATTCCTTTCCATCCGCGCCAATGCCCACGAATGATAGGGTTCCCTTGGTCTTCTTGACTGGGGAAACCAAGCGGCAAACGCCTGCCCCGCCCGGAACTGGGTCCGCCTTCCGCTTGCCGAGGATCGAAAGCCCGAACTTGACCACTCTGGTTTCGAGGTGGAGCGGGGCATTGATTTTATCGACTATGCCGGTGGGGATGATTTTCCTTACCTCGTGGCTGTAGTATTTGGCTTTTCCGCTGATGAATGGGCAGGGAAGGCCGTTGAAATATGGAGCATGCTGGTGCAAAGCCGGTTTCTCAGAGGTCAGGGCGGAACTTTTCTGCTGAAGGTTTGAGCAGGTTCGCGAATCGGCTGGTTCCAGGATCAGAAGGACTCCACTCGGTTTTAGGTGCCTTGCGACTCCCATCAGCCAATCCAAGTGGTTGGCCGGGCTGTCGCCCTCGCTCAGTTCATTGAGGGAAAAGCCAAGCAGGACCAAGTCGAAACTGCCCGGTTTCAATTCCGGCCAAGCATCCCGCAAGTCTTGTCTGCGGGTTTTTATGCTGCTCTTTGGCCAAAGGACGCGACACGCTTGATGGACGTTCTTCATCATGGCCAAACTTTTGCCGGAGTAATCGAACGCCTCTAGCATTATAGGGTTTGGAACTCCGAGAGACCTCAGCAGATGAATAACGGACAGCCCTCCGGCTCCACTTCCCGATCCCAAGTCCAGAATCCTCAGCGGTCCCTTTGTGGGCACCCTCCAGTTCCTAAGGCTATAAGCCTCGGCCAATCCATATTGAGTGGCCTGCCAAGTTCGCGGAAAGAAGAAATTGCCATAGGATAAAATGGATAATTCCCTGGATCCATATGAACTGGGTACAAAGCTCCGGGTCTTGTTGAAGCGGTCACTTTGCTCAACGACTTCTCTTCGAATTGAATTGAGAAGCTTTTCCTTCTCCCAGTCAGGCCATTTGGACCTTGCCTGTTCCCACCACCAAACTTCCAGTTCACGGGGGTAGGGGGGCAACCTCATGGCGAATAATTAAGGAGACGCTGCGAACGCTAGGCGCATGGAACGTCGTTTCCCGTCGGTTGACTATAGCTTCCCGCCGTAAATGGCTTGTTCGCCCAGTTGCTCCTCGATCCTGAGCAATTGATTGTATTTGCAGATCCGATCGGTACGCGAGAGGGAACCGGTCTTGATCTGCCCCGCATTGGTTGCCACGGCGATGTCGGCAATGGTGACGTCCTCGGTTTCTCCCGACCTGTGTGAGATGACGGAAGTGTAGGTCGCTTCCTTTGCCATTTCCACGGCGTCGAAGGTTTCGGTAAGGGAGCCTATCTGGTTGACCTTGACCAAAATTGAATTTGCAACGCCTTGGTCGATTCCCTTCTTGAGGAAGTCGACGTTGGTTACGAAAAGATCATCCCCAACAAGCTGAACCCGGTCGCCTATGGCGTCGGTCAGTTTCTTCCACCCGTCCCAATCGTTCTCGTCGCAACCGTCCTCGATGGACCGAATTGGAAACTTGTCGACCAAGTCGGTGTAAAAAGCCACCATTTCGTCCGAGTCTCTCTCCGAGCCATCGCTCTTGTCGAAGACGTATTTGCCCTTTTCGGCGTCGAAGAACTCCGAGGAGGCTACGTCGAGGGCGAATTGAATCTCGTCCCCAAGCTTGTAGCCGGCCTTTTCAACGGCTACGGCCAAGGATTCAAGGGCGGCCTCGTTACTGGCCAAATTGGGAGCAAACCCACCCTCGTCGCCTACCGCAGTGGAAAGCCCCTGGTCCCTGAGAACCTTTTTCAAGGCGTGAAAAATTTCGCATCCCATCCTCATGGATTCGCGGAAAGACTCAGCCCCAACTGGCATGATCATGAACTCCTGGATGTCGATGGGGGCATCCGAATGGGACCCGCCATTGAGAACGTTCATCATGGGGACTGGGAGGACCTTTGAGTTTGGTCCGCCCAAGTATTTGTAAAGGGGTAATCCGCAGGCGCTGGCGGCGGCGTGAGCCGTCGCCATGGATGCTCCCAAAATTGCGTTTGCCCCCAAGACGGATTTGTTCGGAGTGCCGTCGGCGAAAAGCATGGCTTGGTCCACCGCAGTCTGATCGGTCGCGTCCAGTCCGATCAGGGTCTCGGCAATCTTGGCATTGACGTTTTCAACCGCCTGGGTGACTCCTTTTCCGAGGTAGCGGTCTACATCTCCGTCCCGAAGCTCAATGGCTTCGTGCTCCCCCGTACTTGCCCCGGATGGGACCGCCGCCCGCCCGAAGGCTCCGCTACTGAGTTCGACTTCGACCTCAACGGTGGGGTTTCCCCTCGAGTCGATGATTTCGCGTCCGTGCACTTCGATAATCTGAGTCATGGTAAATAAGTCCGTGTTTGAATTGGCAAAGCCAGCTATGATGTCCGCACTGCATATGATTGTCAAAATTCAAAAGAGAGCTCGCTGTTCAGCTTGATTCTCGCTTTCGGTTCCGTATTTAGTTAGAGGGAAAGCCTTAGCTTATGATGGGAAAACCACGGAATGCGATTTCACCGACTCGGGAAGAAAATTATCCTGAGTGGTATCAACAAGTAGTCAAGTCAGCCGACTTGGCGGAGAATACCCCAGTGCGGGGATGTATGGTCATCAAGCCCTGGGGATACGGCGTCTGGGAAAATATTCGCGATGCCCTGGACGAGATGTTCAAGAGCACGGGCCACAAGAACGCCTATTTCCCACTTTTTATACCCAAGAGCTTCCTTCAGCGTGAGGCCGAGCACGTCGACGGATTCGCCAAGGAATGCGCCGTGGTCACCCACTCCCGCTTGGAGGCTGACGAAAACGGCATCCTTCAGCCTGCCGGAGAGCTGGAGGAACCCTTGATCGTACGTCCGACTTCCGAGACTATTATCGGAGAACTATTTGCCCGCTGGGTCCAGTCTTACCGGGATCTTCCACTCCTAATCAACCAGTGGGCCAACGTGGTGCGGTGGGAAATGAGGCCCCGTCTTTTTTTACGGACCGCCGAGTTCCTCTGGCAAGAGGGTCACACGGTTCATGCAAGCGCCGAGGAGGCAATCGAGGAAACCAGGCTTATGCTCCACACCTACGCCACCTTCGCCGAGGACTGGTTGGCTATGCCGGTTCTACGTGGCGAGAAGACGGAGGCGGAACGCTTTCCTGGGGCCGAGTCCACCCTTTGCATCGAAGCCATGATGCAGGACCGCAAGGCTCTTCAGGCGGGAACTTCCCATTTCCTCGGACAAAATTTTTCCAAGGCCTGCGGGATCAAGTTCCAGGGAATCGAGGGCAAGGAAGAGTTTGGCTGGACGACCTCTTGGGGAGTATCGACCCGCCTGATAGGCGGGATGATCATGACTCATTCCGATGACGATGGGCTTGTGGTTCCCCCCAAAGTAGCGCCCACTCACGTTGCCGTTCTGCCGGTAACTCCTAAGGAGGAGTCCAGGAGAAAGGTGCTCGAGGCTTGCGACAAACTGTCCGAACGGTTGGGTTCAGCCGATTTTGCGGGAAACCCGATCCGCGTCGAGCTGGATGACCGAGACCTTCGTGGAGGGGAGAAGTATTGGCAGTGGGTGAAGAAGGGCGTGCCTTTGACCGTGGAGGTTGGACCGAGGGACCTGGAAAACGGAACCGTTTTCTTCGGACGCAGGGATCAGGGTTCCCAAAGGGAGTCCATGGGCTTGGACGAATTCGTGGAGGCTTCCCCGGGGATTTTGGAGGAAATGCAGAAAAACCTTTTCGATCGGGCCCTGGCTTTTCGCGAGGCAAACACGCTGGAAATAGATTCCAAGGAAGAGCTCTACTCCTACTTTACGCCCGAGAATGCATCAAAACCCGAGATCCACGGAGGGTTTGCCCTCGTTCACTGGGCCCGGGACCCGAAGTGGGAGGAAGAGCTCAAGAACGATCTAAAGGTCTCCGTGCGCTGCATCCCAGAGGAGCCGGGTGAAGAGGGGACCTGTATCTTCAGCGGCGAAAAAAGCCCTGGTCGCGTGGTTCTGGCCAAATCCTACTAAAAGTTCCCTGCCATTATTCCCGAATAAGCCATGCAAGTTGTTTCCTCCATCCAAGAGATGCGCTCCGCGGCCCAATCCCTAAGGCGGGAAGGGAAGAGAATAGGCTTGGTCCCCACTATGGGCTTCCTTCACGAGGGACACCTTTCCCTGGTTGATCTTCTCGCGGATCGTTGCGATTTCATCGTCCTGACCATTTTCGTTAACCCTACACAGTTCGGTATTGGGGAAGACCTGGATGATTATCCCCGCAACCTGGAGGGTGATCTCGAGCTTTGCGGGCAAAGAAGGGTTGATTTCGTTTTCGCCCCTACGGACTCGGAGATGTATCCCTCCGGTTACTCCACCTTTGTGGAAGAGGAAGAGGCGGGCAAAGGTCTTTGCGGAGTCTCCAGACCCACTCATTTTCGCGGCGTTACGACGGTTTGCGCAAAGCTCTTCAACGTTTGCCTGCCCGACTTTCTCGCCCTTGGTCGTAAGGACGCCCAGCAGGCGGTGGTACTGGAGAAAATGATCCGTGACTTGAACTTCCCCATCGAGGTGCTGGTCGGTCCGATTATCCGGGAAGCGGATGGTTTGGCCATGAGTTCCCGAAACTCCTACCTCGAACCAAGGCAGAGGGAGCATGCCGCCTTGCTTTACCAGTCTCTTCTTGCGGGTAAAAGGGTAGTAGAAGAAAAGGAGGTCCGTAACGTCGAGCGGGTCAAAGCCGAGGTTATGGGCGTTTTGAATGAGAGTGCCTTGATTCGGGTCAATTACGTTGAAATCGTCGACCGCGAAACGATGAGGCCGGAACGGGACGTCGAAATGGGTCGCTCCGCCATCCTGGTAGCCGGTTGGCTGGACGAGGTAAGGCTGATCGATAACATTCGACTTTGAGGGCGAGCTATGAGCAGAAAAAGATCCAACCAGTATGACCTAGTAATTATTGGGAGCGGAATTGCCGGCTTGAGCTTTGCCCTAAAAGTGGCCCAAGCGGGTTTTCGGGTCGCTATCTTCACAAAGAAGGATAAGGCGGAGTCCAACACCAATTATGCTCAGGGAGGCATCGCTGCCGTTACCTCTGCGGGTGATGATCTTGACAAGCACGTCAATGACACCCTTGAAGCCGGAGACGGCCTCTGCGACCCGAAGGTTGTTGAGGAGATTCTTCGTGACGGACCCGACCGGATCAAGGATCTGGTCGACTTGGGCGTTGCCTTCTCCAGCTTGGAGGACGGTCGTCCGTCTCTTGGCAAGGAGGGCGGTCACAGCGAGCGACGCGTGCTCCACGTCAAGGACGTTACCGGAAAGGCGATCGAAGATGCCCTCCTCGCCAATATCGCCGAGCAGGGGGTGGACTTGTTCGAGCATTTCTTCGCAATCGACTTGATCACGGCCACCAAGGCCAGCAAGCTCGGGGTAAAGGTTCCGGGACCGCAAGACCGCGTTCTCGGTCTATACCTCTACGATGCGAACAAGGAAAAGGTCGTTACCGTGGGGGCCCCGGTCGTTCTTCTTGCAACCGGTGGAGCCGGCCAAACCTACCTCTATACCACCAACCCCTCCATCGCAACCGGCGATGGCGTGGCCATGGCCTCTAGGGTCGGTCTTTCGGCCATGAACCTGGAGTTCATCCAGTTTCACCCCACTACCTTCCACTCCCTTGATAACGACCGCTTTCTCATTACCGAGGCGGTGCGCGGAGAGGGAGCCAAACTGATCGACGTGAAGGGGTATCCTTTTCTTAAAAAGCATCATCCTCTGGCCGACCTTGCTCCTCGAGACGTAGTTGCAAGAGCCATAGACCGGGAAATGAAACGTTCCGGCTCCCCCTTCGTCAGGCTCGCTACACCCGACATGAAGGTCGATTTTCCCGGGCGTTTTCCCAACGTCTACGAGAATTGCCTCAAGCGAGGGGTAAACCCGGTGGAAACCCCGATCCCGGTGGTACCGGCGGCCCATTATTCCTGTGGAGGCATTCCCACCAAGCTGGATTGCTCCACCGGCCTGGCCGGTCTCTATGCCTGTGGTGAGGTAGCCTGCACGGGCTTGCATGGGGCTAACCGCTTGGCCAGCAATTCACTCCTCGAGGCGGTGGTCATGGCCCACCGGGGAGCGGAAGCAGTTTGCTCCTTTCTTGATGCCCGCAAAAAGGAAAAAATCCAACTGCCCGTATGGGTGGACGGGGACGTCCCTGCCTCTGATGAGCGGGTGGTCCTTTCGCACAACCTCGACGAGTTGAAGCGGACGATGTGGGACTACGTCGGCATCGTGCGCTCTACCAAGAGGCTCCAGCGCGCTCAGTCCAGGATCAGGAATCTGGTTCGGGAAATCAACGAGTATTACTGGAATGCAAAGGTGGACCTCTCGTTGCTGGAGGTACGAAACCTTGTTTGCGTGGCTGAACTGATCGTCCGTTCGGCTCTGCGCAGAAAGGAAAGTCGCGGGCTCCACTACACCCTGGACTATCCTGACCTGGCCGAAACGGCTGAGGACACGCTTGTCCGACCAGCAAGGAGATAAGAGGGTGGGGGGCGAACTCGGAAAGGTCGGACTGGTCGGACCGGGGGCAGTCGGTGGCTTCTACGGCGGCATGCTTGCCAACGCCGGCGTTGACCTGCATTTCCTTCTGCGCAGCACTTACGAGTTTGTCAGCAGTGAAGGGCTTCACCTGATCCACCATGCCGATGGAGGAAGAAAAGAACCGGTAAAGTCTTTGAAGGCTTACCGGAACGCTTCAGAGATCGGTCCTTGCGACTGGGTAATCGTGGCGGTGAAATCTACCGCTAATGATGAATTGGGTTCGATTCTGGAGCCTTTGGTCGATGAGCGAACAAGCTTGCTAACCCTTCAGAACGGGATGGGGAACGTCGAGAACTTGGCTCGTTTTTTCGGTCGGGAACGGATCATCTTGGCCGGTCTATGCTTTACCTGCATCAACCGGACCGAACCCAATCGCATCGAAAGCATTTTTCCCGGGTACGTCCAGTTCGGGCAATACGGCTCATCTCCAAGCCCAAAGGCCGAGGGCATGATTGAAGCTTTTGAAAATGCGGGCGTCAAGGTGAGGCGGGCCGAATCGTTGGACGAGGCCCTCTGGAGGAAATTGTGCTGGAACGTTCCCTTTAATGGTTTGTCGATTGCGGGCGGCGGAATTACCACCGACCGCATTCTCTCGGATGCCGTCTTGCGGGCCCGTGCTCGTTTTATAATGGATGAAATCCAAGCAGGGGCCAAGGCCCATGAAATCTCAATCGAGGATTCCTTCCTCGATCGGCAGCTTGAACTGACCGAGCCCATGGGCCCGTACAAGCCTTCCAGCTTGATCGATTATTTAGATAAAAAACCAGTCGAAGTGGAAGCAATATGGGGTGAACCCTTACGACGTGGTTTGTCAAAAAAGGTACCTATGCCCGAGCTTGAGAGGCTCTACCGCGAGCTCCTCGCTCTGACCGACGGTAGTTGAGACGAAAATCTAGTTACCGGGAGGTAGAGGAGGCATTCCCTCTGGCGGAGTGGACGGAGGTGCATCTGGCGGGTCGCCAGGGTTCCATGGAACTTCGTTTCTTAAATAACGGTTGTTTTCTTCGTCGATCCCATTGAAGAAGAGGTTCAGCATAGGGTGTACGACTGGCCTGCCGGTAAGGTCCGGCTTGAGGTTGGACTGGGCGACGTAAGTCACTTGATGAGATCCATCGACAAGAACGTGGTGCCAAGGTTGTCTGCGTTCGGGTTGCGTTTGGTTACTCTCGTACCAGGATTGCGGTGCCTGGCAGGATTCGTCGATTGCCACTATGAGCCCACGATAATCGTAGAGGAGGTGTGCGACCACTTGACCTATCTTTAGCTCGGGAGATTCATCTCCTCCGAACCCTTCGGAAAGGTTGATCATGGAGAAAAGTTGTGTGAAGCAAAAAAAGGGGTCGCTCGCAAACGAGCGACCCCTCAGTAAAACTTTTACTAAGACTTAAACTTAGAAAGTGTAGGTGAGCTCGAGAGCAATCGTGTCAGAATCGGCACCGGCGGTGTCGGAACTGACGTCGCTGTACTCGAGGATAGCACCCAACGACTCGGTGATTGCATAATTAGGTGCAATCGTGATCATGCTGTCGTCGGCTGTAGCGGAGGTTTCCCAAGTGCTGTAACGAACGGCAACACCGAGTTTATCAGAAACGTCGTAGTCAACGAGGAACATGTGAGCGGCCAAGTCAACCGCACTACCACTAAGTTCAGTGTACTCGGCAGCAAGCAGAGCCTTGCCTGCGGAGTAGGCAGCATGTACGTTGGTTACGTCAACCTCATTGGCTGCGGTGGCAAGGTTTTGCTTGCGATGTCCGACTCCAACACTGAGATTCTCGATACCCGTGAAGCTGAGAGCAACTTCGAAGTCGAGGTCGTCCTTGGAAGCTCCAGCAGTACGAATAGTTCCGTTGGCGTTGTCGATCGAAACGGCCAAGCTCCAAGCTTCGGCGGCGTAGGAAACGACAAGACCTTCGGCAGCCGAAGCATCAACATTACCAAGATTGAAGGCTGTGGTTCCATAGGCACGACTGTAGGTGTAGAGACCGGCTGGGTCTTCACGCTCGAAACCGAGGTTGGAGCCATATCTACCCAAGGTAAGGGAGACGCCATTCTCAAGGCTGTAAGTGAAGTGAGCCTGCTCTATGTCAAGGTCGCCAGTTCCAGAACCATTGTTGGTGTCGACGTGAACCTCACCGGAAACGGAACCAACGTTGAAGAGAAAATCAACTTCGATTTCGTCGAGGCCCCAGTTTGCAGTGTCATTACCTGCTGTTTCAGAGTCAGTCTTGGTGATCGATCCGTCAATGAAACCATTGATGGAGAGGTTTTCGTTGATTTCGATAGCGGAAACGGATCCCACCAAACCGAAAGCAACCAGCATAGCTAGTATTTTGTTTTTCATTGTAGTCTAGTTTGTTTGTTTGTTGTTTTAGGTTAACCTAAGCGTCTATTCATAAGAATAAACAAATTGAATCATAGTAAATGGTAGCCGAAAGTCAATCGCTTTGTGAAAACGAGACGCTCTTTGTACAAACCAACCTGATAGGGTCTATCGATGCCCGAAACCTTTGTTACATGGGGTTTGCCGGGGTCGTGAAGCAATTTATCTCCCAAAGGGGGAGGAGAAAGAAACCACCCGGTCCCGAAAAAAGCTCACCCTTCCCACCTCTTCCGTCCCATCTGCATCGAGATCGCCTTCATAGTGGTAAACCCGGTCGATGCGAGGATCCAGGCTGAGGGTCATCCGCGTTGGGTTGCCAAGCAACTTGCGAACTTTGAACATGGTTAGGTTTCTCCTCATCCCAACCCATGTTTCCTCCTCGGTCCAGGCACCGGCGGCTTTGTCGTCCTCGCTCTTGAGTTCAAGCCGGAGTCGGGACATGAAGGATTTCTTCTCCTCCTCGTCTTGGGGGATGGCTACGACCTGGCTGGCTGTTTTTGCCTCGTTGGCGGTTTTTTGCGCCGCTTGGATCTCTTTTTTTACCTCGGAATTCTCGTTTTCGAGCTTGGCAACCCGTTCTTCGAGACCATTGATCTTGCCAAGAATGAGATCGAGCTTGCGGGAAAGATCTGCGTTGGAGACCGATTCTTGGCCTTGGAGGATGATTGAGGCTCCCAGGAAGGTCGTGAATAAGAAGATTTTCATGATCAATTTATTGTTTGAAGGGGTGGTCATATGCAAGGTAAAAGCCACCGGTTGACTATGAAAAGAGCAGATCTTCCAACTGGTTGAGCCTATTTGGCCGAGAGGGTGCGGACGGCTAGGTCCCTGAAGAGCTTGACCTGTTCTTCTCTCGGGTGGCTCAAGAGCTTTTCGAATGTTTCTATGAGGGCTGCCTGCAGGTCAATCAGCCTGCGGGTGTCGAATTTCTCGAGCGCCTTGAGGAGTCGGCTTAGAAAGAAGGGGTGCTGCGAGAAGAGATTGAGGGATGACTTTTCTCCGGATTCGGAAAAGTGATGGGCATGCTTGCGGCCCAACTGTTCGAGTGTCGACTTATTCATTCCCTGATTCGCGTCCAGTTCACCGCCGTCGG
>CEUU01108961.1_pt1 | contig 16980 bp, 11 predicted proteins | sample 531321 | NCBI WGS metagenome assembly CEUU01 (sample SAMEA2622658, study PRJEB7988) | marine metagenome | isolation source: saline water (ENVO:00002010), including
CGTGTTCGTCTGTGTCTCGCACGCGTTCAAATTCGTACAGCCCTTTTCGGTTACTGCTGGGCACAACGCAAAGACCTCCATTTTCTCCGTCAGTATCGCTTAGTGCTATCCAACAGGCCATTAGCGTGTTGGGCTCGTTGCGGATGTAGTGGGAATCTTGATGCAGGGCGACGCCCGTACCTCCGGAAGGTGCTTTATCCATATACATAGTTTGGACGATACGGGGAGTAGGGCCGCAGAGTTGTCGCACGATATCAGCGATGCGCGGGTGGTGAGCGAGGTGGCCCCACTGGGTGTCGTTTTTGTGCTGCTGTAGGTCGGGCAGTTCCGGCCTTTCGCTTTGGGCTTCATAGTCTACAAAGGTTACTACTTCTTCTGGAGTCAGTAGATCCTGTATGACTAAATATCCCTCGTTGTGGAAAGACTCTACTTGGGCAGCGGTAAGGGGAACAGATAAGTTATCCATGATATTCGTCTCAGCTTGGGGTGTGTTTTTATCAAAAAAATGATTACTACTTTATATGTCAAGTGTGCTACGGTTGTCGTTAGACAGCCATAAATTTTGTATATATATTTGCTTACGTCTTTTTTTCGGTCGTCTTGGAAACCCTTTTTGTGGTTGAAATAAACGCGCTGTTCCTCTTATTTTTCGCCGGTTTTAGATCGCTGGAACGATGAAATACCTACTGACAGGAGGTGGCACGGGGGGGCACGTTTATCCCGCACTCGCTATTGCCGACGAACTCGGACGTCGGCAGTCTGAGGCCGAATTTCTCTACGTGGGAAGGGCGGATAAACTCGAGTCTTGGGTCGTCCCCAATCGCGGCTACCCCATTCGATTTGTGCGCTCCCGGCCCTTTCCCCGTTCCCGTTCGCCGTGGTCTCTGCTGGTCTTTGGCCTGGTGCTGACATGGGGTGTTTTGCAGAGCGCTCTGCTGTTACTGCGTTTCCGTCCCGACGTTCTTATTGGCACGGGAGGCTATGTGAGTGCACCCATTCTTTTTGCTCATGGTTTACTACAGAAAATAGGCCTATCAAGGGCCCGGGTTTTCCTTTATGAGCCAAACGCTCATCCGGGGATGCTCAATCAGGTTGTCGGTCGACTCGCCCACCGAATCGGGATTGCTTTTGAGGAGGCGGGACGCTGGTTTGACATGAAGCGGGTCTCCGTAGTTGGCTATCCCGTCAGGCGCGAGTTTGTTGAAGTGGATCGCGCTGAAGCGCGCAGTGCGCTCGAGTTGAATCCGAGCCAGAAGGTGCTGTTGGTTTTTGGTGGATCGGGAGGCGCACGTGTTCTAAACGAAGCATTGGTCGACGCTTTGCCCGATCTGCAAGCCTGCGAAGATCTGTGCGTTCTTCACATTACGGGAAAGCACCAGAGCCACGCCTATAATGCGGTGGTCGATACGCGTGCTGCGGTAGAAGCGCTGGGGATACCCGGCGTGGAACGTTGGTATCGTCCTTTTGAATACATGGACAATATTCATCAGGCCCTCGCTGCCGCTGATTTAGTCTTGTGCAGGGGAGGGGCTGGTACGCTTACGGAATTGGGAATTGTCGGTAAGCCCGCTCTCATAGTTCCGCTGCCCACGTCTGCCGAGGATCACCAGGCGGCTAATGCCCGAGAGATGGAAAAAGCGGGTGCCGCAGAGGTCTTGTACCAGCGCGCTTGCTGGGACGGCGGCCAAATCAAAAGTGGTTTGGAAGGGAGCGCGTTGGCAGAACGCATTCTTTCGCTGCTAGAAGATGAAAGCCGTTTGGGAGCGATGGCAGGCGCCGCTGCTGCGGTTCCGCGGCGCGACAGCCTGTCTCTCATTGTTGAAGAAATTGGACAGATTGCTGCTGAGCGTCGAGGTGCTTCCCCTTACTTAGAGTTTCCTCGGCGTCGGGGGGGACCCCCTTCAGACCCCAACGCGCTCATGCGTTGGGTGCGTAATTGCGTAGATCAAGCGGGTGGACTGGAGTTGCTTTCAGAGCGCGATGTCGCTTATATGCGCTATCAGGCCGACCGATTACTAGTTTCGCGCGGATGGTGTGAAATTCCACTTGGGCGACGAAACGTGGGGATTAAATTAGTCGGGCTACTCAACTACCAGGCCCAGCGCAATCTGCTGCTAGAAGTTCTTTCAGACCGTACGCCCATTGCTGCACTGCCACGGCTGGTAGGCGGAGATTACTACCATGGGGGTATTCTCCGCCGAAACGTTGTAGAATGGGGTGTCAGCTTGCTCGGAGTGGCGGATGATCGGACGCGAGATACGCTCCAGCGCGCACTCGTAGAGGATCCCTATTTTGAAGTCCGCGCCGCTGCTGCGCGCCTGTTGGGACAGTGCGCAAATTGCAACTCATCTACTGAGCAAGTGCTCATAAAAGCGCTCAAGGACGCCTCTCCTGCCGTAGTAGTTGAGGCGTTGGGCGCGCTTGGAAACATAGCTACTAGTAGCCAGATTCTCGCCCATATGAAGCCATTTTTTCAACATGTAAATTGGCAGTTTCGCCAAGGTGTTGTATCGGCGTTGGCCAGGGGTGTTGAGCGCGGGGTGTTAGTACCGCAAGAAGTTGCGCGGGAAATTAAGCATATTTTGACTTCTTCACCCCATTTTAGGCCGACATATGAACTCAGTGAGTCCCTTCGTTCACTCGCCCGACAAGTTGAATCCGACGGCGAACTCTCCAGTCGAAACGCAACAGGCGTATGATTTATTATTTGGGTGAGTACCTGCAAGACGTAGACGCCTCGCTGTCTTTTATGCGTCTAGTTGACTCGATCAGCTTTCGCGCACTGTGTGGTGCCATAACAGCACTGCTTTCTACCATCTTGTTTGGCAACCGCATCATACTTTACTTCTATCGTCTGGGCCACCGCGACATGCCGCGCAATTATCTCAACTTTTCCTCTGCAGGAAACCCATCTAAGACTTATGGTGGGCCGTTATTGGTTGCGGCCATCTTGCTGAGCATAGTGCTGTGGTGTAAGGTGCACACGGGATTTGTGTTGCTTTGTCTGGGCGGGTTACTATTTTTTGCCGGCTTGGGATGCATTGACGATTTTCTGAAAGTACGGCACCGGGACAGCGACCATGGCTTGTCAGAAGTGGCAAAGTTGGCGTTACAGAGTGCGTACTGCACGGCATTTGGTATCATCTATGTCACGGCGGCCTTGACCCCTTTGCCACCGGATGTGGCCACGCAACTCTACGTGCCTTTTCTCAAATATCCGCTTTTTGACCTATCACTGCTCTACGTTCCCTTCATCGTCTTTACCATTACAGCCGTCTCGAATTCGGTAAACATCGCCGATGGAGTCGATGGGCTTGCCGTAGTGCCAACGGCTTTTGCTATCGCCGTTTTTGGCGTGTTTGCCTATATCTCCAGCCACGCACGTTTTGCTGAATTTCTCATATTTCCCTTTATGCCCGGTGTTGGTGAAGTCGCTATTATCTGCTCGATTGTTTTTGGGGCTTGTTTGGGCTTTTTATGGTTTAATTCCTATCCAGCCAACGTCATAATGGGCGACACGGGATCCATGGCATTGGGGGGATTACTCGGTACCGTAGCCGTGTTGGTGAAGCAAGAATTTCTCTTTTTGATTGTCGGGGGAATTTTTGTTGCAGAGGCCCTATCTGTGATTATACAGGACAAGATCGGCGTAAAATGGTTGGGGCGTCGATTTTTTGCTCGAGCCCCGATACACCATCATTTTCAACAGCGCGGCTTAGCGGACACCAAAATTGTTATACGTTTTTGGATCGTAGCGGGTATCTTGGCCCTTTTTGGATTGGCGACAATAAAGATTCGATAATGCTCAGTAGAGCACGCCAACGGCCAGCGCAAATAGCAGGAGAATTGCGCTGCTGGTCAGGCCCGTTGTCAGAAGTGTCTTGGTCTCCGTTTTATGTAGGCCCACCTCGCGTTTGTACTGAGTGTATTCACTGCTGATTACAACGTGACATGAGGTCAGCCCCGTGATCGCAGAAAATATGAATAGGCCCCAAGAGACCGGGCTGAATTCCATTAAACACCACAGGATAGAAGCGTAGCACAGTGCGTTTATAAGTAAAATTGGCTGTGGTGCAAAAAAGCCGTAAACGGTCAATCCCAGTGCGAGGGAGGCCAGTGCGAGAGAGGACAGTATGGTGAGTGCTTCCTGCTCAACGGCAAGGATGGCCAGTGCGCTTGATACAACCCAATGAGTCCACAGCGTGGTATAGGCTAAAAAAAAAGGCGGTCGCTTTGAGGTGGCGTGTCCCAAGAGATACTGGGTAAAAGAAAGCTGTGTAGGCATGGTGCCGCTCCTGAGGGACGCAGGGTAAAAGCCGAGCTGCACTAAAAATATAGAGCCCCTAGAGAGACCGTGTCAACGAGATTGCGCTCATATCTGGGGCAAGCGCCTCAATTAGGCGGCCGCTTGCGGTTTTGTGGCTTCCGCTCTGCACTGCAGGGCTTGGCGCTCTATAATGCGTACTAGGCGAAAGCACCCATCGTGTGGTTGGGTAAAGGAAAGCGAAAGAGCGTGTATAGTATCTGAGTAACTGCGCCGGAAAATGCTGCTTTCTGAAAGGCGACAATCAATGCGAGAAAAGGACTCACGTAGATCCTGACAATGCCCTTCTTACAGTTCGGCAGAGAGTATTTCGGCCCGATAGGTGCGCTGCGTTCGCTGAATGCGTCGCCTCGAACAGGACTTTATAAACCAACGGGCGGAGCGATCTTTATCGAGAGGGCTTCTACGTTGGGCTGGGAGCGAGCAAAGACCCGGGCTGCCTCGTCGCTCAAATTGCTCAGCAGAGCGTTTTTTGCACAATAACCGTCGTCGCTACGCTGCCAGTGTATTTCTGATCGCAGGCCAGACGGTATTTGCAAAATGGCCGTGGCCCGTATCCGTAATGGCTTTTTCTGATCGCGGATTGTGATCACGGGCGGGTGACCGTGTAGTCGACTGCGATTGATGATCTCGCTTGAAAATTTGGACTGCACTGATGATCCCTCCAGTGCGCGCGCACGCGCACTGACGTGCCTTTGGAAGGGCGGAACTTGGGGTCGACATCTACGCAAAGCGCCCCGTCTTGCTGAGCTGCAAATAGCCGGTCTGTTTAATCTTTTTGGCGCTGGAAGATGGACTCGTAATGAGGAGTGGATCGCCTATTTCAATGGATGTCTGGTAAAGTGCGTTGTGCGTGTGGCATCTTTCGGACTTGGGTTTGTAATATATCGTTCCATCGGAAAAAGTCAGAAAACTTTTAACGAGATACGCTATTGCGTGGTATGAACACTCCAGAAGTTCTTGAAATGACAATTGATGCAGTGCGCGGCATTGGCGCAAAGAGGGCCGCCGTGCTCAATGAAGCGGGCATCTTTACGCTTGCCGACCTGTTTTGGTATCGGCCTAGGCGCTACTTAGATCGTACCCGTACGGTGCCTATTGCCCGTGCTCCCGCAGGGGAAGAGGTCACCTTAGTTGGACGCGTACGGGGAATGAATTTCGTTCCAGGCAGGCGTCCGCGCTTCGTCCTTGTGGTCGAAGACGATAGCGACGATATCAGCTGTACGTGGTTTTCAGGCGGGCGCTATATGCAGAAAAACTTCACTGAGGGCGATGAGCTGGCTATCAGCGGAAAAGTAGATTTGTTTCAGGGGAGGCGGCAAATGGTTCATCCCGAATACGAATTTATTACACCAGCCGGCGAGGGCGATTTACTGCATACGGGAGGAATAATTCCCCTATATACGTCAAGTGCTGACATGAAAGAGCGTGGTCTGCGCAGCCGCGGCTTTCGCCGACTTATTCGCGGGGCGTTAGACGAATTTGTAAAGCATATTGCAGACCGTCTACCTGCTGAAATCCGAGCTCGTCAGGAGCTGATGTCGCTGGATGAAGCGCTACGGACCATTCACTTTCCCGCTTCGCTCGTAGCAGCAGAAAATGCGCGTCGAAGGCTCGCATTTGACGAGCTATTTTACCTTCAGCTCCGTCTTGCTCGTCTGCGCGCTCGCAGGCGAGCACAGCCCGAGGGCATTGGCATGGCTCCCAGTAAACGGCTCGTGCCTCAGCTAGTACGGAATCTGTCCTTCGTGCTGACTGGAGCACAGCAGCGCGTGGTAAGTGAGATCGTTACCGATATGGGTTTGCCGCACGTAATGAATAGGTTAGTGCAGGGCGACGTCGGCTCGGGCAAAACGCTGGTAGGTTTGTGCGCTTTGCTAACGGCTGTAGAAAACGGATTCCAAACGGCGCTAATGGCACCGACCGAAATTCTGGCCGAGCAACACTTTCTAAACATTAAAGCGATGGTGGAGCCGCTTGGCCTACAGGTCATTCTGTTAAAGGGAAAGCAGCGGGTTAAAGTTCGGCGACAACTGCAAGAGGCCCTGTCCTCTGGGTCGGCTCATATAGCGGTGGGGACGCACGCCCTTATCCAAACCGAGGTCGAATTTGCCCGCTTAGGTTTGGTGTTAATCGACGAACAGCACCGATTTGGGGTTATGCAGCGGGGAGCCTTGTATAAAAAGGGCGAAAAGCCTGACCTGCTCGTAATGACGGCGACTCCGATTCCTAGAACCTTGGCCCTAACTCTTTACGGAGATTTAGAAGTTTCACAAATCGATGAGTTACCGCCTGGACGCAAGCCCATCCGAACGGCTCGACGCGGCGTCGATCGGCGGGAAGCCATCTTCGAATTTGCCGCCGATCAAATGCGGCAGGGCCGTCAGGTTTACATTGTATATCCCATTGTTGAAGAATCTGCAAAGATAGATTTAACCTCGGCGGTAGAGGCGTTCGAGGAATTGACCCACGGACCATTTGCCGAGTTCAAAGTGGGGCTGTTACACGGGCGGATGGATGCAGAAAAGAAAGCCGAGGTTATGGAGGCATTCAAGAGCAATCGGATTCATGCTCTGGTTAGCACCACGGTGATCGAAGTTGGCGTCGACGTGCCCAATGCCACGGTTATGATTGTAGAGCACGCCGAGCGCTTTGGCTTAGCCCAGTTACACCAGCTCCGTGGTCGCGTTGGGCGGGGAGGAGAACAGTCCTTCTGTATTTTAATAAGCCACCTTCAGAGAGGGTTAGAAGGATCTGATTCCGGTGAGCGACTCGATGCGATGGTTGCAACACAGGATGGATTTATTATCGCAGAAAAAGACCTCGAGATTCGTGGTCCCGGAGAATTTTTTGGCACACGGCAAGCCGGTATACCCGAGTTCAAGGTGGCGGATGTTCTGCGCGACGAATCGCTGCTGCGCGCTGCCCGAATAGAAGCGGAAAAACAGGTGGAAACCGAAGCGTGAAAAATAAAAAGAAAGTTGTCTGGGTCGGCGGCGCGACGGCGTTTTCTCTGCTAGGCGATCAGACTCTATACGCCGTTTTGCCAACCTATTATTTGGAATTAGGTTTGCTGCCATGGCACGTAGGTGTTTTGCTCTCGGCTAATCGCTTCGTGCGGGTTTTTATAAACCACTGGAGCGAACGCATTTCCCGCAGCTACTCACCCCGCCTGCTGTTTTTGGCTTCGCTTTTAGGCGGAGCCCTTTTGACGGCGGCCTACGCCTTGCTCACTTCCTTTGTGTTTTTGCTTATTGCGCGCGTGCTGTGGGGCATTTGTTGGACTTTTATTCGCCAGATTGGCCTGACAACCGTATCTGAGAGCACGGAGGAGCTACACGTTGGGAGGGCAATGGGATTATACAGCGGGCTGTCGCGGTTAGGGTCAGTAGCGGGCAACTTTTTGGGCGCACTGGGGCACGATTTGTTGGGTTTTTCTGGAGTCTTATGGCTGCTTTCTGGGGTATCTTTTTTGTCGGTGCCCTTGGGCGGGCTTGCTCGGAGTAGAGAAGATGAAGTGCGCACGAAGCAGCCGGAACAGGATACTCCCAATCCAGCCCCTTTTCGCATTTTACTCGGGGGTTTTGCCGTTGGTTTTGTCGGTCAGGGGGCTATCCTATCTACGCTTGGGTTGGTGCTTCGGGAATCGTTAGGGGACGGAGTAGAGTGGGGAGGGTTAGTAATAGGCGTTGCTACGCTGACCGGAGCACTCATGTCAATGCGCTGGATTGCAGATCTTTTTGCGCCTTTTCTGGGTGGGTTGACGGACCGATGGGGACGACGGTTTGGAGGAATGGCATTTCTACTGGTTGGGACACTGGCTCTGACGGTCGCCGCTGTGGAGGGTTTGCTCCTTTTGCGCATTGGCTGCGTGCTGGTGTTTTTTATTTGTGCGACTGGGTCGAATGTCGCGCTGGTCGCAGAAGCGGGTGCTCGTGGTTCTCGGGCGGTTGCATCGTACGTGACAGCGGTGGACCTAGGCGCATGCCTCGGTCCAATCGTGGGGTGGATGATGCCCCAGTGGACGCTGCCTACGGGGTGGATTTTTCTCAGCGGGGCGCTGTGCTACGGTTTGGCGGCCTGGGGACAGGTTCAAGCGGATGCTTCCGATGCTTGCAGATAAGCTGTTTAGCGAAGGGGGACGTTTGCTGTGACTTCCCGTTATACGAAGAGGTGACCTTATGCTGTATTTTGACGCACATGCCTGTATTGGACAACGTCCTCAAAAACACAAGCGCACTCGTTGGTCAACTGAGCAGTGGCTTCAAGACATGGAGTTGGCCGAGCTGTCGGGCACTCTCGTAAGTCATGCTTTGGCGCATTCCTTCGATCCGATATACGGCAATAGTCGGCTGTCTGAGGAAGTAGAAAAAGCGCCGGATCGGCTTTTTCCGCTATGGTGCATTTTGCCTCTGGGATCAGTCGACTTCTACGATACCGACAGAGAGATGCTCGCGGCAATGGAGGCTGACCACGTGCGGGCAGTACGCCTTGTTCCCGGCAACTATTCGCTGCACGAGGCGGTCATGGGAGACACCTTTGCCGCTTTAGAAGAGGCAAAAATGCTGACTTTGCTTTCCATGCAATGGGCAGGGGATGATCCGTTTGCCTTTTTTAACGCACTACTAGATCGTTATCCACGGCTGCCCATACTCTTGACTGACCACGTATGGAGCCAGCAGCGTCATGTGCATCGGCTGATGCAGCTACATGAAAATTTACATATTGAATTTTCGGCCTATCAAATCAATCGAGGGATTGAATCCTATGCGGCCGAATTTGGGGATGAGCGCCTGCTCTTTGGGACGGGTGGCACCGAGAAGTCTCCCGGAGCTGCCCGCGCGTATGTCGATTATGCACAGCTTTCGACTAAGAGCAAAGAGCGCATCGCCGGCGGTAATCTGCGTCGTCTATTGCGGGGACAGGGGCCCCAATTTGAAGCGGCGGCAAAGCGGTCGGAAGATTGTTGCGTAGGCGAGGCGCGGCACGGTATTCCCCAGTCGACCTTTATCTTTGATGCCCATGCTCACGTATTGCCCGAAGGGAAACAGGGCGCAGGTGTCAATTACATCATGTTGAACGGCGATGCGGAGGGCATGATCGAAGTCAATCACTGGTGTGGGATTGATCGGATCGCCATGATGAGCTGGCACGGCCCCGTATGCACCGATGCCGAAGATGGAAACGAAGTTGTTTGGCGAGCAATGCAGCGCTTCGGCAACGAGATTTTGGGGGTGGCGGTCATGGATCCAACCCATATGAAGGATTCAGATATCGAAGCTGAAATCGACCTGCGCTATAGGCAGCAGAGGTTTGTTGGCCTCAAGCCGTATGTTCGTATGAATCTCTCCTACGAAGACGAGGGTTTTCTGCCGTGGTGGGCATTTGGCAATGCGCACCGGCTGTATGCATTGATGCATGTTGCACCGCATACGGGTGGAGTTGCTGGGGTTGGCCGGCTGGCAGAGCGGTTCCCCGATATGAGCTGGGTCATAGCACACGCTGGTGGGTCCTACGCCTTTGCCGAAGAGGTGGCCGATTGCATCTGCACTCATCCCAATGTCTACGCTGAACTCACGCTCACGCCCGTAACTAATCGCGTCGTGGAATACTTGGTTGAAGCTACCGATGATGAACATGTGCTGTTTGGCACCGACGCACCGATGCGGGATCCACGTCAGCAACTGGGCTGGGTTCTGTGGGCAGATTTGCCTATAGAGAGCAAGGAAAAGGTTCTCGGTTTAAACTTCAAGCGCATCGTTGACCGTGCGTTGCGGCCCTCGCAGTAAAAGGAGGAGATATGGAACCGCTTTTATCCCCTTCGAACTTCGTTGGAATTGAAAACGTGGCCCATCTGTGTACAGGTGGAGAAGCGCCCTGGCTCAGCGCGCAGGCATCCGTATATGAAAATTTTGCGCGATGTAAAAGTGCCGGGTATGCTGGACGTCAGAAGATATACGCAGAGGGAGAATCGTGCCGAAATAAGATGGGACAGCTTTGGCACGTTGATGGTCAGCGCGTGTCCTTTATGCCTTCGGCTGCCGAAGGGATGTCATGGGTAGCGCGCGGGGTTGACTGGCGTGCCGGAGATAATATTGTAACGACCTCGCTCGAGTTTCCATCTGTTGCCTATGCTTGGCGGGATCTGCGGGCCCGTGGAGTCGAAGTGCGCATGGTCGATCACCAAGACTATATAGTGGAGGAGAGCGATCTAATTGCCGCGGTGGATGCTCGGACGCGTATTATGGCAGTCAGTCAGGTTAGCTTTTACAGCGGGCAAAAATTACGCATAGAGCATCTCACAGACGGACTGAAGAGCCGAGGTACACTGCTTGCCGTTGATTCTACGCACGCAACAGGTGCGGTCGACGTGCGGGCTGATCTGTGTGACATATGCGTGTCTTCGGCCTACAAGTGGCTGCTGGGTACTCATGGGGTTGCCCCATGTTATTTGAGCGAACGGGCGGAACGTCAGGTTGCTTCCTCGAGCTACGGTTGGCGCAACCTTGCCGTCTGGCCAGCGCAGGGAGCGGAGCGCTTTCCCGACGTCGATGAGCAGCCAATGCCCGAACGTTTGGAGCCGGGAAACCCCGGCATGGTCTCCGTCCTATTCCTCAGTAGGGCTTTGGACGTGCTGTTGGGACTTGGGATGGAGCGTATTGAAGCTCACGTTTTGGACTTGGCCGATGAAGTCGCCGGCGGCCTAGAGGCGCGCGGCCTGCGTGTTATTTCACCGCAGGCGCGCGACCGACGCTCGGGCAATACGTGCTTTGCCGTGTCCGATGCACGTGCCCTAATGCACGCGCTGGCTGAACGACAAGTGCATGTATGGGGAGAATACGGCCGTGTACGCGTTTCGGGCCACATCTACAACGGCATGGTGGATCTGGAGCGTTTGTGGCACGCGCTCGATGTCTTAGACCGGTAGCGCTTGCGAGGGTTCCAACCGCATGTTCCTGCGGAACGACTTTACTCGTGCTGTGTCGACGATCCGAAAAATTGATTGTACAGCGCGAGAACAGAGTTAGGTATATCGCTTGCCTTGATGCCAAACATCATGCTTACCTCGCTTGATCCTTGATTGATCATCTCGAGGTTGACGCCCGCATCGGCAAAGGCCGTGCACGCTCGTCCAGCAAGACCTATGGTGTGGTTCATGCCTTCTCCTACCACCATTACCAATGCCAAATCGCGTTCGATCGTTACCTCATCGACCGCTAGCTCTGTGCGCACGCGACGTAGAACGCGTTCCTCGGCGGCTTTATTAAACGTCGACTCGCGAACGATCACCGACATATTATCAATGCCCGAAGGGGTGTGCTCAAAGGAGATTCCCTCGTCTTCAAATATCTGCAGTAAACGGCGTCCGAATCCCACCTCTCGATTCATAAGGTATTTACTGATGTATACGCTGCAAAACCCGTCGGTTGCAGCGATGCCAACAACGGGGAAGGTTCCGATGGGGCGCGTGGGAACGATCTGCGTACCGGGAGCGGAGGGGTTGTTGGTATTTTTCACTACTACAGGAATGCCGGCGTGAAAAACAGGCTCTAAGGCCTCGTCGTGTAATACTGAAAATCCGGCGTAAGACAGTTCGCGCATCTCGCGGTAGGTTATTTTTTCTACCGCTACGGGACGCTTAACGAGCGTGGGATTTGCCACAAAAACGGAGTCGACGTCCGTAAAGTTTTCGTACTGTTCTGCATCGATCGCCGCCGCTAAGATAGCGCCCGTAATGTCGGATCCTCCGCGGGGAAAGGTAACAACCTGACCGTGCTCAGAATAGCCAAAAAATCCGGGAAATACGGTAATGCCCGGCCGCTCCCTGAGGGCGCGCAGTTTGCCATATGACTGTTTGAGAACGCGGGCGTTACCGGGTTCGTCCGAAAGAATCATACCGCCTTCGCCGGGGTCAATATAGTGGGCCTCTATGCCCGTACTGCGAAGGTAGCTTGCTACCAAACGCGCGCTGTTATCTTCACCCCCTGCTTTCATCGTGTCCAAGTAGAGGCCTTCATCGCGGGTGTCTAAATGCAGCCGATGAAGAAAGTCTTCTCTGATGGGGGCCAGCGAATCCTCGGGTAGGTTAAGTGCTTGGGCGATGTCTCGATAGCGATTTATAACGCACTCAATCTCAGCCCCGCCGTCTTGGCCTGTAAGGCGCGCTCGAGCGGCTTCAATAAGCAAATCCGTTACCTTGGTGTCGTCGGTGCTACGCTTGCCTGGGGCAGATACCACGACGAGACGCCGCTGAGGATCCTCGGTGATAATCGCACAAATTTTCTTAATTTGCTCGGCCGAGGCCAGCGATGTGCCGCCGAACTTGGCTACTTTCATTTCAATAGACTCCTGCATTGTGAAGCGAACGATATTGCATTTTCTAATAAACATACGGATCGGCACCGGCCTTGCGCCAGTGTGCAGGGCAAACCGATGAGAATTCGTGACGCATAGACGGATTATTGTCTTGGTCTCTGCCGCTTTAGGACGGCTCTTGCACCCGTATAGTGAATGCTGGAATAAACGCTGCAAGTCGAGCCGAGTCTTAGTCTGAGAGAGTCCATCTATCAGGTCAAATGGGACAGAGCGATAAAAGGAGGCCAGTGCTGTTGAAAAAAAGTTACTCAGCTAGGAGTCCCAATTTGTTTTTGTGCAGGGCAATGCCTAATTTATAAGGCACTTATTCGATGCGTTTTTCCGAACTCTATGGAGGCCTTATGAAGGCAGTGCGCTTTCATGACAACGGAGGGCCTGAGGTCCTCAAGTGGGAAGAAGTAGAAGATCCAGTAGCGGCTTCAGGTGAAGTGCTAATTCGCCTTGAAGCCGTTGGACTGAACTACATAGATACTTATCACAGAGAAGGCTTGTACCCTGTTCCTTTACCGAGCATTCCAGGAGTGGAAGGCGCGGGTGAAGTCGTCGAAATAGGTGACGGTGTGGACGGCGTTGCCCTCGGGGACAGAGTCGCTTACGCCGGTCCAATGGGCTCATATGCCGAGCTCGCTGCAGTTCCAGCAGAGCGCGTGGTCGCTCTGCCAGAAGGCGTATCGTGTGAAGTCGGTGCTGCAGCGATGATCCAGGGGATTACCGCACACTACTTAGCTTACGGTTCGTATCCGCTTAAGGATACTGATACGGCGCTGATTCACGCTGGGGCAGGTGGCGTGGGACTTCTGCTTATCCAGATGGCTAAGATGTGTGGTGCGCGGGTTCTTACGACGGTCTCCACGGCAGATAAGGAAGCCCTCGCGCGGGGAGCGGGAGCCGACGAAGTGATTCAATACACAGAAGTCGACTTTGCCGATGAGGTGATGCGCATAACTGAGGATAAGGGCGTAGATGTCGTGTACGACTCCGTGGGAAAAACTACTTTTGACAAAGGGTTGGACGTTCTACGTCCGCTGGGCTACATGGTTCTCTTTGGACAATCAAGTGGTCCCGTTCCGCCCATTGATCCCGGTATACTCAATACTAAGGGGTCGCTCTTTCTCACTCGCCCGACGTCTGCTCATTACACGCAGACCCGCGAGGCTCTTTTAGAGCGTGCAGGGGACGTATTTAACTGGATGGCTCAGGGAGCGCTCGACTTGCGCATCGGCTATCGCTTTTCGCTGTCCGATGCTGTTGAGGCACATCGGGCGATACAGGGTCGCAAGACCACGGGTAAGGTTATACTCCTGCCCTAGAAATGGAACCAACAACTAGACGCGCGGGACCACGCATGGGGTTCTGCTCAGATTGTAAAGGAGTGTTGTAATGGCTGATGATCCTCAGGCTCAAGAAGGAGAAGTTCAGGAGGAGTCTAACGATGAGGCCCAGGCATCGCAGGTTGATGCAGAGGTTGTCGCAGACGCTTCTGAAACGGCGGAAGCAGGTGAGACCAGCGTCCCAGAAAAGGAGGCTGTGCCTGTAGAAGCTGCTGCAAGTGAGCCCGAGGAAGATCCGGCTTCCTCTGAAGCTAATGAGAGTGAATTCGCCCAAATGCTGGCCGAAAGTGGGGCTGACACAAAAGGCGAAATCAAAGTCGGAGACAAGGTGAGCGGCGTCATTGCCAAAATTGATGGTGAGAGCGCTTTTGTAAACTACGGTGGTCGCGGCGAGGCCATCATTCGCACTAGCGAACTTCTCAATAAAGACGGTGAGGTATTATTTGCCGTGGGAGATCAAATAGAAGCTTTTGCCTCTAAGGTTGACGACGAAGTTCAGTTAACGCGCAGCGTGAGTCGTACAGACGGCAATACCGATGCACTCTATCAGGCATTTAAGGCCGGTATGCCGGTAGAGGGGCAAGTTGACGCGGTGAACAAGTGGGGGATGGGCATTATTTTTCAAGGCGGCGTGCGCGGCTTTTGTCCTATATCGCAGATTGATACAACTTACGTCAAGAGCGCCGAAGATTACCGAGGCAAGACGTTCAGCTTTAAGATCATAGAGTTCCGCCATCAAGGGCGCGACATCGTTGTATCGCGCCGTGCGCTACTAGAGGCCGAACAGAACAAGGAAGCAGAGGCTGTGCGAGCCATGCTCAAAAAAGGGGCAAAGCTACAGGGCACGGTAACGCGCCTGCAGGACTTCGGCGCCTTTGTTGCGTTGGGGGCAGGAGTTGAAGGGCTGGTGCATGTTTCCGAGATTAGCCATCAGCGCGTCAATCAACCGGGTGATGTTCTGCAAGAGGGACAGGAAATCGAGGTAGTCGTAATAGACACTAAGGGATTGGGAAATCGCCGTAAAGAGCGGATTTCTCTCTCGATAAAAGCACTGGAGAAAAATCCTTGGGATGCCGTGCGTGAGCAGTTCCCAGCTGGCACTGTCGCTACCGGTAAGGTTGACAGCCTAGAAGACTACGGTGCCTTTGTGGAGTTAGCTGAAGGGATTCGGGGTATGGTACACGTTTCGGAAATTGCCGATCGCCGCATCGCCCATCCGCGCGAGGTACTCTCTCTGGAAGAAGAAGTGCGTATTGTTGTGCTCGAAGCCGATATGCGCCGTCAGCGTTTGCGTCTTTCTATTCGACAGGTTGAATCTATGGAATCCGCTGCTAATTTGCGAGATTTCCAAGAGCGCATGAAGCGGGAACAAGTAGATGAACCCACTGGGAATGCCCTAACCGATGCCCTGCGTCGCGCAAAGTTGGTCAATTGATGGGTACGCTGACCGACGAAATATTTGCTCCTTCCCGTCCGGGCTACTTTGGCTCCTTTGGCGGCGCATTTGTGCCAGAGATTCTTCGCACAACGCTCGATGAACTCATCGGAGTGTTTGACGAGGCGCGGGCAGATGAGTCTTTTTGGCCCGAATTTGTGCAGGTTATGCAGTCCTATTCGTGCCGTCCAACCCCAATCACTTATCTGGAAAACCTAACCAGTGAAATTGGTGGTGCGCAGATCTTCATCAAACGTGAAGATCTCAATCAAACTGGCGCTCACAAGGCGAATAACGTCATGGGACAGGGGTTGTTGGTCAAGCGCATGGGTAAGCGGCGAGTCATTGCAGAAACCGGTGCAGGTCAACACGGGGTTGCGACCGCAACGATGGCAGCCCGTTTTGGTCTGGACTGCACGATATATATGGGGGCCGTCGACGTTGAGCGACAGCGGCCTAATGTCTTCTGGATGGAGCAGTTAGGAGCTACGGTTGTTGCCGTCGAAGACGGCGCTGCTACGCTGAAGGATGCAATCAACGAGTGTCTACGTGATTGGGCTTACTCGATGGAAGACACGCACTATGCGTTGGGTACGGCGTGCGGTCCGCATCCTTTTCCTCAGATGGTCGCTTATTTTCAGCGAATTATTGGGCTGGAATCTCGTGAACAGATGCTGGCCTGTCCCGCCAAACTGCCCGACCGTGTTTATGCATGTGTCGGCGGTGGATCCAATGCGACGGGCCTTTTTCTCGGCTTTCTCGATGACCCCGAAGTAGAATTAGTAGGTATTGAGGCCGGCGGTAAAGGGTTGAGCAGTGGCCAACATGCCGCTCGGCTCGCCGGTGGTATGGGCGTTCCGGGCGTGGCTCAGGGCTACAAGACCTATTTTTTCCAAGACGATGAGGGGCAAATGCAGCACACGCACTCCGTGTCTGCGGGGTTGGACTACATTGGTGTGAGTCCGATTCTTGCCCACTGGCATGAAAGTGAGCGCATGCGGACCGAATCGGCCACCGATGCGGAAGTTATTGACGCACTCAAGATACTTATGCGAACAGAGGGAATTATCGGCGCTTTGGAAAGCTGTCACGGACTGGCTGGCGGGCTGCGCGAAGCGGCTAGTATGGATCCCGAACAGACCGTGCTAATCAATATGTCAGGACGCGGAGACAAAGATATATTTACGATTGCAGACGCGCTTGATGACGCAAAGTGGAAAGAGTTTTTGCGTCAAAAGGTTGAAAAACTGTGAACCTCGAAGCCTATATTAGAGAGCGCCTCAAAGAGCGCAATGTGTTGTTGATGACTCACCTCATCGCCGGCTATCCCTCGCTCGAGGAAAACTGGCGCATGTTGGAAATTATGGGTGAGGTGGGAGTAGACCTCGTAGAATTGCAGATGCCCTTTAGTGAGCCGGTTGCCGACGGGCCGACTTTTGCGCGTGCTAACCAAAGTGCACTGGAAAAGGGGGTATCTCTAGAGCAGTATTTTGATTTGATGCAGCGCTCTACGA
>CEUU01012749.1_pt1 | contig 16947 bp, 12 predicted proteins | sample 531321 | NCBI WGS metagenome assembly CEUU01 (sample SAMEA2622658, study PRJEB7988) | marine metagenome | isolation source: saline water (ENVO:00002010), including
AAGGATGCGGATAAAGATTTCGGGCCACGCCCAAATTGCGGGAACCTTGTCCGGAGGCAACCAGCAAAAGATCGTATTGGCCAAATGGCTCCAGAGGAATGCGGACGTGATCATCTTCGACGAACCGACTCGGGGAATCGACGTAGGAGCCAAATTTGAGATTTATCAGCTCATTCATGGCTTGGCCGAGCAAGGTAAGGCCATTCTCATGATCAGTTCGGAGCTTCCTGAAATTCTAGGCATGAGTGACCGGATCATCGTCATGAACGAGGGAAGGGTTACGGGTGAGATCGAGGACTGTTCCGCGGCGACCCAGGAGTCAGTGATGAAATTGGCTACCCATAGGGAGGAGGTTGCAGCCTAATGAAAAGGTTCCTTTCCGATTATGGCAACCTCCTGGTTCTCCTCTTGCTCTGCTTGGGTGTCAGCCTTGTGACCATCGAGGAACAATCCTCAACCAGTTCTTCCGCGGCAAGGAAACTTGCCGTGGAGGTCGCTTCGGGTAACCCTGAAGGAGCCCGCGTAATGGTAATGGTTCGATCCGGGGAAGGCTCCGCCCGTTTTGCCAAGGTTATGGAGGAGGAACTGTCCAAGGAGGGATTGCAGGTGGTTGGAGCTATTGTTGGAACTCCCGTTGACGCCCGACGAGCCCTGGTTTCTCAAGAGGAGGAGCTGGCGGCCATCGTCACCGGCGAGCATATGGCCGTATTCACGTCCGGACAATTACCTAAGCTTGCATCCTCGAACCAAGCCTTGGCTGGGACCAAGACCTACCGGACGGAAACCCACCTCTGGCCCAATTTTCTGAAGAAGGATAACTTGCTCAACGTTCTCAAACAGGTCTCGGTGGTGGCGATCATCGCCATCGGCATGACACTCGTCATCATCACAGCAGGAATAGACCTTTCCGTGGGAAGTCTCATTGCCTTTAGTGGCGTTATTGCGGCCTTGACCATACAGGCTTTGGGAGGGACTGCCCCGAGCACTTCGCATTTGTGGATTGGAAGCCTTGCCGCCATCCTCCTTTGTGCGGGGATTGGAATGACCACAGGTGGATTAGTGACGGCTTTCAGGATTCCTCCCTTTATCGTAACCTTGGGGGTTATGTTCATCGCCAAGGGCTTGGCTTTCATTCTTTCGGACTCCGAACCCATTACCGTTGAAAATGATGGGTTTGCCTGGCTGGGTAGAGGCTCCGATTTTTTTGGTCTTCCCAATTCGGTCACCTTGATGATCATTCTCTTCGTGGCCTCGCACGTTCTGATGAGTCGCACTTCGATCGGACGCTACGTCTATGCTGTAGGCGGGAATCCGGAAGCGGCTCGTCTGTCGGGTGTTCCCGTCAAGATGGTGCTGGTTTTCGTTTATTTGCTCTGCGGTTTGCTGGCCGGTCTGGGGGGCGTTATGGAGGCTTCCCTTCATGTTACGGGCGATCCTAAGGCCGGGACTTTGGTCGAGTTGCAGGTAATAGCCGCAGTGGTCGTCGGGGGGACTAGCCTGGCGGGTGGTCAGGGCAAGATTTTCGGTACCTTGATAGGTGCTCTCATTATTGGGGTGATTCGCAACGGCATGAACCTCACGGGCGTCGAAGCCCACATGCAAAGCGTTGTCTATGGAGTCGTCATTCTCATTGCGGTAATGGTAGACCAACTCAAGGGAAGGTTCAAATAACCCCTTGGCGCAATTGCCCAAGGGGTTCCCTGTCTAGGCCAAGCGCTTGAGCCGAGCCTTCATGATAAGATAAAGCTCACGGCTGATCCAGGCATCGGTGGCGGCGTAATTGATCTGGGAGGAAGTCAGGGGGCGCTTTTGCCAGTTCGACAACTGGGCGGATTTGGAAAGGCGGTGCCTGAAGAAGATTGCAGTCAGGTTGCGAAGTCCAGTCTGTTCGATTTTGAGGGACTGGGCTAATTGGGCGAGGTCTTCGAATCCGGCGGGTTTGACTTCCTCGATCTTGTTGAGGTTCTGGAGGTCGTCCTTGACGGCCACTCCAGTCTTTATGATGTCTGGGTTTTCAAGGATTTCTGCCAAGGGACCGAGCTTCATGACGGGATAAAGCCTGAAGAGAAAGGCTTGGTCGGAGGTCGCGAGCTGAAGCAGGGCAGGCGGATTGTTGGGTCCGCGCCTGAAGTTTGGCTTACATTCGATGTCGAATCCGAGGACGCGTTGTTTCCTAAGCTTGGCTGCGTAGCGATGGAAGGCTTTTGAGTTCTCGGCAACCTTAATGGACCCTTGAAAGCGGATGAGTGGAAACTGGTTAATCGTTTCCTTGTCCAGCCTCTTGGGTATTTCTTCCTCGTTGGCGGGGGGTGTAACCATTCGCTAAAGCTCTATGGTAAGGCCGTCGTATGCGAGAATCACATCGGATGGATGAGTCCTTGGTGAAGGCGCTCCCGGGATCCCGATCCTAGTTTCCTTCAAGGCAATTCTTGACTGGGCGAGGAATTTTTTCGTGTGGGCGAGGAATTTCTCCATGTCTTCGTCGGAAGCGCCGGGGTCATGATGAAAGAGTGCCAGGATGCCGACTTTTCCCTTCGCGGCCAGCTCAACGCCCATGACGTTGCTCGAATGACCCCAGTTTTCGCGATTACCAATGGATTGTGAATGCGTGTAGGGGGCATCGAAGATGAGGAGATCCGCCCCTTTGATGAAGTCCACGAATGGATATTCCTTGCCGTGGGCGACGTTGCGATGCTCGGCATCGGTCGAATACACGATGCTTTTTTCATCCGCTTCAACTCGGTAGCCGTAAGATTTGCCCGGATGATCCTGCTCAAAAATAGTAATCCGGCTTCCACAAACCTCCACGAGATCCCCAGGGCTGTGTTTTTCGAAGGTAAATTCGGCCCCGAACATATCATAGTCTACGGGGAAAAAGGGCGTTTTCATTTGTTCGCGAAGGGCCTTCTCGATGTCCTTGTGAACCCCGTGAATTACGATCTTGTTTCCCGGCAAATAGGCAGGGGCAAAGAATGGGATGCCCTGGATGTGATCGTAGTGAAGGTGGGAAAGGAAAAGGTGGAAGGTCCGGTTTATCAATCCTTGTTCCTTGATTTCCTGTCCGAGCAGGCGAATCCCCGATCCTCCGTCAAGGATGAGGAATTCCTCCGAGCCGGTTTCAATATGTACGCAGGGTGTGTTACCTCCGTAGGAGGCTCCATGCTTGAAAGGCAGCTGCTTTTCCACGAACTCGCGAATCTGGCTTTCGGATCGGAGGTTCTTGCCTCGGGCGGCCATTAGGGCGGACACAACTTTCTCCCTGGTTTCACTTGCCGTCGGGGCGGTGGGAAGAGAACCTCTAGTGCCTTTGAAGTGTACCTTCATGCGTTGTTTTCAAGGGGTACATTCTTCTTCTCTGCTCCTTTTTTGCAATTCAATTTTCGGACGAATCCCGTTTCCTTGCATCTAAGCTTGAAGATTCTCTTTTTCACGATCATTCTGATCGAATGGCTGATCAATACGACCTTAACCAGCCGATCTATCAGGTCGGGGAGTCCACCTTGAGTTTTTCGGATATGCTGGGGTACTTCATCAACCCCGAGTACAAGCGGGGAAACTTGTCCAGAATTTCGGACATGCACGTGAAGACAGGGCGTCCGGTCAGTTTCCGAATAGATGACGATCTTACACCAATCCCCGGGGGTATCGGCGTAACCGACGAGGTACTCCGCTATATGCTCGGCATTCTGCTGAATGAAAAGCACCTCAGGATAGTCACGGACGAAGACGACCCGCAGGACGTCGATACCGCTTTTGAGTGGAAGGAACACCAGGTCAACTTCAGGCTCAACGTCTTTCGTGACCGCGACGGACTGGCTTTCGTTATGCGGGTTTTGGCCTCGAATATACCGACCATCCAGGAGGTGGGCCTTCCTTCCGACAAGATTTGGCAGGATATCACTGCCCTCAAGCGCGGTTTGGTGCTGGTGACTGGGGTAACGGGAAGCGGTAAGTCCACGACTATCTCCGCCTTGGTCAACCACATCAACCTCTACCGCAAAACGAGGATCATCACGCTGGAGGATCCCGTGGAATTTCTTTTCAAAAGCGAAACCTCGATGGTCTCACAGCGTCAAGTGGGGCAGGATGTGAGCAGTTTCTCCGGAGGACTGCGGAGCGCCCTGCGCGAGAACCCGGACGTGATTTTCGTAGGGGAGATCAGAGATACCGAAACCGCTTCACTTGCCTTGAGCGCCGCAGAGACGGGGCACTTGGTATTCTCGACCTTACACACCCGCGATGCAAAGGGAGCTCTTAGCCGGATCGTCGATATGTTTCCCGCCGAGCAAACCAAGAGCCTTTGCCTTCAGCTTTCCTTCAGCCTTTCCTTCGTGCTGAGCCAGAAGCTGGTTCCCCGTGCGGATGGCAACGGCAGGATTCTGGCCATGGAGGTCTTGAAAAACGTTCCTGCTCTGGGCAATTTGATCCGGACTGGCAACTGGCAGCAGGTCTATTCTACCATGGAAACCCAATCCAAGGAAGGCATGATGACCATGGAGCAACATTTGCTTCATCTTTACCAACACGGCGTGATTACCAAGGAATCGGCCATTACCTACACCAACGAGGCCAGCCTTATCGAGAGGCTTCAGTGAACGGATTTAACAGGTGTTTTGACAGTTGACGGCAAGGAGTGCGTTGACTGGTCGGGCAAAACCCTTTATATTCAATCATAATGAACAGGCGCAACGTGCTTACCACCTTGTCTTTTTTCGCGTTGGTTGCGATGTCTTTGTTCGTCTATTTTAAAAGCTTGAACAGCCTGCAGGCCAATCAACCGAAAAATTCAAAACCACATAAACAACCAGTGCAGCAGACTCCGAAGAAGATAACCAAATCCTCCGAAGAGTGGAGGAAGCAGCTTACGCCAGAGCAATACAGGATTCTCAGGCAAGCGGGAACGGAACGCCCCAACGGCGAAGTCTACAGGGAATTTAAAAAGCAAGGAGCCGGGACCTACCTCTGCGCGGGTTGTGATACCGAGCTTTTCTCTTCCAAGGAAAAATTCGATTCGAGATGCGGATGGCCCTCCTTCTATGACCCCTCCAAGGCGAAGAACGTAAAGACTTCCGTCGACTATCTCCTTGGTTATCCAAGAGTCGAGGTGAAGTGCGCGGTTTGTGACGGCCACTTGGGCCATGTCTTCAAGGGAGAAGGTTTCGATACGCCAACGGATAAGAGATATTGCATCAACGGCACTGTTCTAAAGTTCGTTCCTGCCAAGAAGTCGCCTAATCCGATGGATTCCTTGCCCACCGACCGGCAGGAATAGGTAAGAACTTCCTTATTCTTGCTTCCGAGCCTTCGATTTGCCATGTATTGGCAAGATATCCGGCATGCGCTTACCTTCAGACCTTATTTTCCCCTTGCTCGCCTCTTTCTCCATTGTTCTGTGGGCTGGCAGGGAAAAGGCTTCGGAAACTTCTCCTCGGATTCCGGACGTGATGAACGTTCTGGTACCGGGATACGATGAGGAAGGGTATTTGTCATGGGAGCTGCGGGCCAAGATGGTGCGTCCCTCAAAAGGTGATCTTTACGAAGTTGCCAATCCTCTCCTCAAGACAATGGGCAAAGGGAACAGCCATTTATATGCAAAGACTACTTCTGGTTTTTTCGACTTGAAGAAGGGGACTGCCTGGGGGAATGACCTCCTTTCCTTGGAGGGCAGGGGATTCGCAGCCAAGGGGAAGGCCTGGAATTGGTGGCAAAGGAGTGAGAAAGGCATTCACAGAATGGTATTCAAGGATAGGGGAGAGGTTTCCTTCGATATGCGATGGGGTAAGTATTTCGTTTCGGAAGAGGATGATCGAAGCGAAGGCGGAGGCTGTCCGGAAGAAGCCGAAACGAGGGAAGCGCTGGAGCAAACCGTGGCTCGGGCTAACTTTCTCGAATTATTAGCCGTGGACGAGGACACGCATCGCTTCATTCTGGATGGAAACGTATCGATTAGGGGAAGGGACTTGAGCCTGATTTGTTCTAGGATGGAGGTGAGGTTTGTGCGGGATTCCAACTCTTCCCCGGATGGTTTTGGAAAAATTTCAATCATCAAGGCCTATGGCGCCGTTGAATTCATACAGCAGTCTCGGGTATCCTATTGCGACGCTCTTGAAATGGACGTCTTGAAAGGCGAGGTTCTCCTAGACGGAACCGAAGGGAGACCGGCACGCGTCGTAGACGAGGAATGGGGCACTGCCTCAGGGCAGAGGATTCTGCTTGAGAAAGGCAAACAGAGAGCTCGAGTAATAGGAACCGGCAAGGGAGGGAGGGTCAAGCTGGAGCTTCCTCCCATACCAAGCTTTGATTTTGGCGACAGGAAGGAAAAACCTTGAGCGCCGAGGATCATCGTCTGGAGATTTCCGCTTTCCGTAAAAAATACGGAAAAAGAGAAGTCGTTCGCGGAGTGGATATGAATGCAAGCGGGGGGGAAGTAGTCGGTCTTCTCGGCCCGAATGGAGCGGGCAAGACCACCACTTTTTCGATGATAGCCGGTTTCGTGACTCCCTCAGCTGGTCGATTGCTTCTCAACGGCATTGATTTGACGAGCTTTCCGGCTTACAAGCGCGCTCGCAGGGGGCTCGTCTATCTTCCCCAGGAACCCTCGGTCTTCCGCAAGCTTACGGTAGAGGAAAATATACGGGCAATCGCCGAGACCCTCCCAATTTCAACCCAAGAGCTCGACGAGCTTGTCCAAACTAGGTTGGAGGAACTGAACCTTTCCGAGCTGGCCGCACAGAAGGCTTCCACCCTAAGCGGAGGCGAGCGACGCAGGTTGGAGATTACGCGTGCTCTCGTTCTTTCACCGAAATTTCTACTTTTGGACGAGCCTTTCAGCGGAGTCGATCCGATCAGTGTGAGCGAAGTGACGAAGATTATTTTGTCTCTCAAATCCAGAGGGATCGGGATATTTCTAACCGACCACAACGTGCGCGAGACCCTGAGAGCCGTGGACCGTGCTTACTTGCTGCATGATGGACGGGTTCTTGCCCATGGAGATTCTTCCTTTTTGTTGTCCGATCCAGAAACTCGAGAAAAGTACCTGGGCCATGATTTCCAGGAATAACAACGTTTGACCCCTATATATGAGCAATACCTCCTTTCCTCCCCCCATCGAAAGCATTGGCGTAAAGGCATTTTTCGAAGATTATGGCGAAAAGTTGCTTCTGCGTCTGGTCACCACCAAGAAAACCCTTTCCCGCAGCACTATAAGGGAGAGGAGCGTTAACCGGCCCGCTCTCGCCGTGACTGGATATTTCAAATATTTCGCCCATAAGAGAATCCAACTTTTCGGGGCCGGAGAGATGGGTTTCTTTCGGGAGCAAACCTCTTCCAAGCGGGCTAAGGTAATGGAAACAATGGCTTCGAAGAGGATTCCTTGCGTGGTTGTGTCCCGTAACTTGGCGCCTACTCCCGAGATGGTGGAAATACTTGAGAAAAAAGGCATTCCTCTTTTTCGGACTTCCCTTACCTCCAAGGCCTTTACCACGGAAGTTACCGTTATGCTCGAGGAGCGCTTTGCCCCCAAGTCCACTTATCACGGAACGCTCCTTGACGTGAGGGGTATCGGCACTCTTATCAGGGGAGATAGCGGGTCGGGTAAAAGCGAGGCCGCTCTTGCCCTTATTGAGCGAGGACACAGCCTGGTGGCCGACGACATGGTACGGGTCAAGTTACTTAGTGATCATACGCCGGTGGGCTTTTGCGATGAAATTAGCCGGGGCTTCATGGAGTGTCGGGGAATCGGAATCATCAATATCGAGGAGCTTTTTGGTATTCGTTTCGTCCGTCTGGAGAAGAGAATAGACCTCGTGGTGACTTTTCTTGAGGATTCCTCACAGTCCGAGCCTGACCGTACGGGCTTGGACAGAAAAACCTTCGATTTGCTGGGGGTCGATGTCCCGCACATGGAAATCCCTCTTCGTCCGGGCCGAGATATGGCTCGCCTCGTTGAGGTTGCGGCGATGGTCCAGTCAGCCCGTCAACTAGGCCATGATTCTGCTAGCGACTTTAATGAAAAACTTTTGAAAAAAATGAATGGTTGAGAGAAAACGCGAGGCTTCCCTTAAACCCCATTTTCTATAAACAACGAATTATCAATAGCCTGCGCTTGTCGGAGAAATCAACTTTTTGGCAACCCTAAAATGCACAAAAACTTACTTACCGAGTCGTGTTAATAACTTGTGAGAAAGTTTCCTTAATTCTTTTATTTTTTTTCTTGGTTAAGTTCGAATTATTCTTCAAAACATTATTCACCCTAACGTAACAAACTAAACGTAAATCCTCTCCTCATCCCCCTCGTGAAAGAATATAAGGCATTGGTATTCAACGCTTTGAAATATATAAGCGTTTTACCTCTCAATCGGCGCGCAACTGCGTTGATTCTTTTGCCTAAGCCATTGACTTACTGGTATTTTACAACTTTTCAAGGGACCCCGGAGAGGTGTGAATAAAACCCAGTTTTCCAAAGATCGATGTCACAAGCCACTTCCACTCCCAACACCTTTTGGAGCTCTCTTCGCGAGCAGCTTCTGGACGTCATTCCACCCGACACTTTTCGGGTCTGGTTTGATAACATGAGAGTGGGTCGCCTCGATGAGGATGGTTGCGAGTTGATTGCTCCCAACGAGTTCTCAGCCATCTGGATTCGGGATAATTACCTCGATATCATCCGCCGCGAGGCAGACCGTCTCGTGGGACATCCCTTTACCATTGAGTTGCTTGGTGAATTAAGCGAGCAGCCTGTTGATGGGAACGATCGCATGAAGTCTTCCGCTAAGCCCTCCGGCAAGAGATCTTCAAGGCTAAGCGGGCCTGCCCTCCAGGGAAGATCTTTGGGCATCAACCCCAAAAATACCTTTACCAATTTCATAGTGGGTGGAGGCAGTGAGCTTGCTCATGCCGCATGTATTGCGGTCGCAAATGCCCCTGCCCATGCCTACAACCCTCTTTTCCTCTATGGGGACACAGGGCTTGGCAAGACTCACTTGATGCATGCCGTGGCCCATCAGGCGCTGAACCGAAACCCCTCCTGCAGGATTACCTACGTCTCCTGCGAGAAATTTACCAACGAGTTTATCCGGGCCATTCAGGAAAATACCCTTACCAAGTTCCGCTCAAGATATCGCAGCGTGGATTATCTCTTGATAGACGACATCCAGTTCTTAGCTGGGAAGGAGCGCATCCAGGAAGAATTTTTTCATACCTTCAACGACATATACGATTCGCAGAGGCAAATTTTCCTTACCAGCGATAGACCCGCCGGTGAAATCGACAAGATCGAAAGCAGACTTCTTTCCCGCTTCCAATGGGGCTTGGTAACCGATATCCAGGCTCCGGATCTGGAGACTAGAGTGGCAATCCTTAGCAGAAAGGCCGAAGCTATGGGAATTGCCGTGGAACCGGAAATCATCGAATTCCTCGCCAAGAACATCTCGAGAAACGTTCGTCGTATGGAAGGGGCTCTAACCCGTGTAGCGGGCTATGTCGGCCTCACCCGGAAGAAAGCCGATCTCGACACCGTGCAAAGGCTCCTGAGGGACATCTTGAGGGAGGAGAATCTGAGCCGGATTACCATCGAGACCATCCAGAAGAAGGTGGTGGACTATTACCACTTGAGGATGGCCGATATGCTTTCCAGACGTCGCCCGGCCAACATAGCCTTTCCACGGCAAGTGGCGATGTATCTTTCCAGGATTCTTACGGAGCACTCTTTGCAGGAAATCGGCAATGCATTTGGTGGTCGCGACCATGGCACCGTTATTCATGCCTGCAAGACGGTCGAAAATATGATGGATCAGGATACCTCGATCAAGCACTCAGTGGAGTTCTTGAACGAGCAGCTTTCCCAAGCCATGGAATAGAAGGGCGGGGCGTTAAGCCTTTCCCTTCTTGTCTTTCTTCCGAAATTTCTTAGTTTTTATTGTAATAGCCATGATTTCCGAAGACACTCAGTCACCCGATGACAACCCTTTGCCGAGAGGGGCCGATGCAAGTCCTGCCTCCGCTCCGAGCACCGAGCAAAAGCGCGAAATTTCCCGTTGGGTTGCCGACGGGATGGGCCTTTCCGAGATCCAGAAAAAGATTAATGAGGACTTTGGCTTGGTCATGACCTACATGGACGTCCGTTTTCTGGTCGATGACCTAGACCTGACGCTGGTGGATGTAGAGGAGGAAGTTCAAGCGGATGATTCTCAGGCGGAGAATTTGGGCGAACCGGTTCCCGAGGACCCGGTTGGAGGAGAATCTTCCGTTCAAGTTGAACTCGATACAGTAACTCCTCCCGGAGCAATGGCGAGCGGTACGGTGGTCTTTTCCGACGGAGAAACAAAGAAATGGACGCTCGATCAGTTTGGTAGGCTTGCCCTTAATGGGGGGAGTGAAGGCTACAAACCCTCCGAGGAGGATGTGGTGGAATTCCAGAAGGAATTGGATACAGCTCTTCGCGGCAAGGGATTTTAGACCAACGCTCGCTCCGTGTTGAGTTAATCCGGAAGGATCAATTGTTCCAGTTTGGTTAGCGTTTCAAACCGTTTCACTGTTTCCTGATCGGCGATTAACGGTAGGTTCTTCTCCAGCACGATGGTTTCCAGTTCACGCATCAGTCGCATGACAAGGACTTCTTTTTTCTCGATTGCAAACCGTTCCTTTTCCTTCTCCCTGCTTTTCTTAGTCAGTTCTTGGTAGCGCTTCCAAGAACCGTCCCCGTCGACGGTTTGCTTCACTTCGTCAGCATTGGCTTTCCGATACAGCGAAATAACAGTGGGATGGTGGAAGTTTTTCAGTTCGGGCCATTTCTTTCGAAGTCTCGCCGCAAGGGATCGCTTGAGCTTTCCCCGCTCCTCGTCATGCTTTTTTTTCTCCGCCACAATGGATGCACGCTTTTTTTTCAGGGTCTCCAAAAGCTTTTTGGCTTCCTCGTGTCTCTTGGGCTGATTCAGTGAGAGTTTTCTGGAGAGGCCATTGGCGACCGCCTTGGATTCCCTGCTTGCTCCCTTGACCAGTTCCTTCAGTTCCTCACCTACCAAGCAGAAGGACTCGGGTTCGGTCTTTTCCTTGGCATCCCTGGGCGGAGTAAGTGAAGAAAACTTGCGCAGGAATACGTCCGAGGTCTTGATGGGAATGTCGATCGTGTCGGAACGCAGAACAACGTAGGCGTGGGCTTCGGCAAGCGAAGTCTTTCCATCCTTGTCGAAGTCCGGTTTCTTGACCTTCTTTCCGATTCTGCTTTCGCCACAGAGGCCTTCCCAGAAACGAGTGCTGTATTCCTTGTAGTTCTTTTCCCTGATATCGGGCGTGCAACCAGCCGCGACCCTGTCATGTACGGTGGCGAAAAAGCCGGCCCTCGGATGGTCGGACAAGCCCTTCTTGGGGTCGCCTTCCTTGAAGATAACGTTGGCAAAGCCCCCACTGTAGCACTGGACCATAACGAAGACACAGGCTTGCTCCTTTGGTAGTTGATCGATTTTCTTCACGAAGTCCGATACCTTCAAGCGGGCGTTGTCCCAAAGGTAAGCCGAAGTGTTCTGGGGTGTTTTCTTGTCCCCTTTCCCTCCGTGGCCAGTGAAGTAGACGAGGTTGGTCTGGTCTCCGCCGATCCGTTTCCGGGAGGCTATCCATTTGTCGATGGCCGCGATCGAAGATTTGTCGTCCGGTGCAAGCTTGTTGGTTCTGTACTGGTTGGCAATGCCCCGGGTTGAGCCGAGAAGTTCGGCCATGATCTGGTTAACCTCTGGGATGCGGAAGGAGGGGTCGAAGAACTGAAGGTCTCTTCCTTTGTCCATCCCATCGGCGAAAAACGTCTTCATTTCGGCTTCACCCAAGCCCATTGCCGAACGGATTCTCCTGAGGTACTTGACGTTGCTCTCGAGTGAGACTTGATTGCCGGAAGGGGAGTATCCGCCGCCGAAAACAAGCAGGCTGAAGGGATGCTTCTTCTCAATGGGCGAAGGTGCGGAATGGGTGATTTCCTTGTTTGCATCTTCCTTGGCCTGAGCCTCTGGGGCAGCTTCGGGAACCTTGGTCGGAGGGCATCCCCATGCCCGGGCAAACAGGGTAAACAAAAGAAAAAGTCCGAGGGTAATGGTTTTCATGTCCAGAGTCCAAAGGCATTTCTCAGACTAGGCAAGCAATATGCCCACTGAATCGCGTGGAAGCTTGCGGGAGAAGGATCAGAGAGGCTTCATGCCTCCCCGAATGGCTCCTCCCTCGGTAGCCCCGAAATTGGCTCGAAAGGACTCATCCAGAGGCCTGCTGTTGGGAACTGCGAGCCAGACCCTGAGAAGATGTCTGCGCTTCTCCTTTTCCTCGAAATCCTCAAAGGCAGTTCTTCTATGCAGGGTGGTCCAATTGTTGAGAAACACGATCTCACCCCTTTTGAGGGTAAAACGGAACTGCATGGATTCCCGTTCGCAGACCTCGTCGAGAAAGTCAATCGCCGCCCTTTGGGTGGTGGATAGGTTGGGGCAGTCATCGGCCAGGTCCGCCCGATCGATTAGGACCCGGAGGTAGGAACATGCAAATTGTCCGTCTTTCCAGGAAAAGATGGGTTGCTCGCAATAGGGAAGGTCATTTGCCTTGTCGACCACATGTCGCTTGTACGGGAAGGGTCGGCACAGAGCTTTATGTAACTCAGGCTTTTCCGAGCGAATGATTTCCTCGACTTGAATACTGCTCACGATGTGGTTTTCTCCACCCGTTCGGGCAGGCTGCAGGCAAAGGAAGCCAATGACGTCGCAGCGGTCGGTATGAAACCCCAGCTTGCGGTTGGTGTTGGGACCACGAGTCCTGTCGTCCTTCTTGCCGTAGGCTTCGTTTCTAATGCTCAGGACCATTTCCCCGTCTGCGCTTTGGGATACGGTCGTCCCGATCCTATTGGCCAGCGAGAGAAACCACTCTCTGGGCTTATCGTCGAGGGTTTTTTCGGAAACCCCATCGATGCGCCGGAAACCGATGCCTGTCTCAAGCTCGTTTCTGATTTCAACCGGATCAAGGATATCTTCTGCTTTCATGGCTTCTTGGGTGAGTGGATACCATACCTTTTCCATATTCTTTTCAAGGATCAAGAATTTGCTTGAAGTGAGGTTTTATTAGTATGAAAACGATGATTAAACGCCTTCGCTTCCGTAACTTGTTGCCCTTGCGAATTCTTGACCTTTGATTCGTAACCTTGTTTCTTGGGCGCTAGGGTAGCAATAATCCCTGCAACCTTGAACTTATTCGCCAAATTTCCTCATTTACTGCTTCTGGCCTTCCTGTCGGCTGGTCCTTGCAAAGCGAGTGAGGCCCGCAGACTGCTGGAGAGCTCTCTCGAGACCGAACTTATTGAGCTGCAGGTTCCAGGGGGCGCTGCCACCGTGGCCCGTAAGATTCGATCCAGCGACCTAGGCGAAGGATCCTTTTCCTGGTCGGGAAGTCTCTTGACCGAGAAAGGGTTCCTTTCCTTCGCAAAGGTAGGTCGGGTTTACAACGGTTCCGTTACCCTTACCGCTGGTCTCGGCTATTGTTTCAAAGGGGATTCCAACGGTCTTGCCATGGAGGCGTTCTCGCCGGCCAAAAGCTGTGGAGGTTGTATCCATGAAAAAGGGCTTCCTCCCGATCCGCGCAAAGCGGATCAGCCCGTAAGGAGTTGGCGCAACGGCGATGCCAACCTCGTCGACTTGTTGGTGGTCTATCCTTCCGCAGTCCGTTCAGAGGCAGGTGATGCCAATGCCGTTGCCGCGACCATCGCCAGCGCCGTTGAGGATGCCAATCTTTGCTATCGAAACAGCTTGGTTCCGATTCAACTGCGCGTGGTCCATGTCGCCGAGGTCGTCTATACGCCGACCGGGCAAATGTCCATTGATCTCAGTCGTCTGAGGACGAAAGGAGACGGCTTTATGGACGACGTCCATACCTTGAGGGATCAGTATGGCGCCGATCTGGTAACTTTGCTCACGCCCGACAGTGACAGTGGAGGATTGGCGAGCACCATGACTCATCCGAGCCTTGGCTTTGAATCTTCGGGTTTTAGCGTGAATATCTGGGACCAAATTGGGTCGCCCTCCTATACCTTGGCTCACGAGATCGGCCATAATATGGGATGTCTTCACAACCGGGAGGATGCCACTTGGGATAGCGACTTCGAATTTTCTGCCTTCAGTTTTGGCAAGCGTTGGCAGCAGGGAGGACAGGGATACCGCAGCATCATGTCCTATGATTCCAATCCGTCTGTCTTCAGTAATCGCATCCCTTATTTCTCCAGCCCCGACGTCACTTACTTGGGTACTTCCGTTGGGAATGCAGGGACGGAGGATAACGCCCAAGTGCTTTCCCTTTCGGCTCCCTATGTTTCGAATTTCAGGAAGTCAGTGGTGCAGGCCCTTCTGCCCACCCGGTTTGATCTGCAGGTAGTAGAGGGCGGTTCGGCTTCCCTTAAGTTCAGGCTGGCGGTTCAGCCAACCGTACCAGTTCAGGTAAGCGTTTCCATCAGCGGTGATGGCGATCTTTCTCTTGCCGGGCCAACAGACCTGACCTTTGATTCCGGCAACTGGAATATCGGTCGGACCATCCACGTTTTCGCTCAGTCCGATGCGGACTCGGCCAATGGTTCGGCCACCCTGACGCTTTCGGCGAACGGAATTCCCTCCACGAGCATCCAACTCAGCGAGATAGAATCCGGCACTACCTTGGAATCCAGTTTTCTGTTCGCAGGGGTTGTTTCAAATGAATTGGGGATGGGGCTTAGCGGCGTAACGCTCACCCTTACGGACGCTCAGGGGAGCACGGCCGTCCAGACCGACGCAAACGGTTCCTTCCGCTCGCTTCTTGCAGCCGGTTGGAGCGGTGCCATCACCCCGAGCAGGGCGGGCTACGTGTTCGCACCCTCATCCCTTAGCCTTGGCTCTATCCTCGCCAATTCCGTTGGTCACGAGTTTTCCGCAACCCGTTCCAGCATACTCTACGTCGACAAGGATGCCGTTGGCTCGGGAGATGGTACCAGTTGGACCAATGCCGCTACCGATCTTGCCCAGGCCTTGGTTTCCCAAGCCTCTTTCAACGAGGTATGGGTTGCGGAGGGAACCTATTTCCCAGGCTCCATACGCCCATCCGCCTTCAATTTACCTCCCGACATCCAGGTTTATGGAGGGTTCGGCGGCACCGAAACCCTCCGGGATCAAAGAAATCCATCTTCCAATCATACGATTCTTTCCGGTGATCTAGGTGTCCAGGGCGTGGATTCGGACAATGCCTTCCACGTCGTCATCCCTTCATCGGGTTCCGTACTGGACGGATTCGTCATAAAGGATGGTCACGCCAGCAAGAACTTCTCGGATGACCGCGGTAAAGGCGCGGGGCTTTGGGCAGATTCCTCTACCTTTACGGTACGCAATTGTACCTTCAGCAACAACCGTTCCCGTCAAGGTGGTTCCGGCGCCTACCTAAAGGAAGCCAATGCAACCTTTATTTCCTGTGTTTTCTCCTCCAATGCAGCTGATTCAACCGGTACGGGGGGGGGCGTATTGGTTGAAGATTCCAATGTTTCCTTTCAGTTCAGTTCCTTTACCTCGAACTCTTCCGGTTTCGCCGGTGGAGCCATGAGGTGGAGCGATTCCGTCGGATCGCTCCTGGATTGTAACCTTACCCTCAACCAGAATACCTCCGCAAACGGAGCCGGAGCTCTCTATCTTCAGAATACCCCTCTGACCGTCACCCGTTCCATCTTTACGCAGAACTCAACCTCGGCCAACAGTTATGGTGGCGCAATCAAGCTATCCGCTTCCTCTCCCTCCTTTACAAACTGCATCTTCACACGAAATTTCAATGCCGGTAATTCAGGTGGCGCCATTTACGTCGATTCCTCTTCCAACCCGACTTTTTCGGGCAATGAATTCCGTTACAATTCTTCGGTCCAGTTTGGTGGGGCGATTTTTACCGAAGGTCAGACGCTGAACCTCGACGGCGGCCTTTTTCTTGGTAATCATGCACTCTATGGGGGGGGAGTCTCTACCAACGGGTCCGTTGCGGTGTCCTTTTCTAACCTTAGAATAATCGGCAATGAGGCTAACGCGAGCGGTTCCCCGAGCGGTGGCTTCGCTTACTTCAATACGGGACTCATTAGCTCCACCTTCGTCAACTGCTCCCTTTCCGGCAACAAGTCTTCCGACCGGAATGGCGTCTATCGCCCCAAGGGGCTGACCCGCTTCGTCAATTGCTCCTTCGCCGGCAACGAGGCATCCACCTTGGGAGGAATCGCCATTCTGTTTTCGGGTGACTCCATCGCCCTGGACAACTGTATTATCTGGGGCAACTCGGCCGGCACTGGAAACGACGTATATGTAAACGCAGGAAGCGCATCGGCGAACAGCAGCCTGTATGATCCTTCTCAATCCCTTGGAAGCATAACCGGTTCGAACAACCTGAATTCCGATCCGTTGTTCGTGGATGCCAACGGGCCGGACAACCTCTTCGGGACCGAGGATGACGACCTAAGCCTGCAGTCTTCCAGTCCGGTCATCGATCAGGCTTCCCCGTCCGTAGCCAATTATTCGGCTACCGATGCCCTTGGACGCGGTCGTTCGGGGAATCCCGACATGGGAGCCTATGAATTCATCTCCGCTTCCCCCCCTTCCTTTACTTCTTCTGCATCTTTTTCGGCTCAGGAAAATCAAACCCAGGCTGCCATTCTGTCGGCCGTAGACCCGAATGGGGACTCGCTGATCTACTCCATCGCAGGTGGGTCCGATCAAGCTTTGTTTTCTCTGGATTCGAACACAGGCGCCTTGAGCTTCAACTCATCCCCGGATTTTGAGAGTCCCACCGACCAGAATACCGACAACGTCTACGAGTTAATCGTTCGGGTCTCCGATGGGAGCACTCAGGTTCCTCAAAATATAACGGTCACTGTGCTTGACGTTAACGAGGGCGTTCCGAACAGTCCTCCGGTGGGGTTGGCTCAGGTCGGTGCCTTGTCCA
>CEUU01017545.1_pt1 | contig 16925 bp, 6 predicted proteins | sample 531321 | NCBI WGS metagenome assembly CEUU01 (sample SAMEA2622658, study PRJEB7988) | marine metagenome | isolation source: saline water (ENVO:00002010), including
AATGGTTGGTTCTAGTACACCAGTACTAGGATTATACGTTGCCGTCGAAATTGTATGAGCTGATTCATTGATATATGAATGTCCAGCACCAACATTCATCACAAACTCACCTGTTGCAGGGTTATATGTAGATGTCGATATGGAACGTTCTTCAATAGTAGAGACACCAACCCTGACTTCAAAGGTATTCGTTGTTGCAGATATAATTCCTAAGTTAACACCAGCTGCAGGGTCTGTTGGTCTTGGATATGCATGCTCAGTTGCATAGTTATCTTTGGCACACTTAAATGTCAAGGCACCAATGGCAATGCCAATTTTTTGTGATGGGTATTCTACGCCATTTGCAGTTGCATTTTGGAACCAGTATGGGGTATAATCTCCACCACCAGTTATGACAGCATCAGTTCCGACACCGACTAGTGTATATGGATAATCACCACCAGCTATAACACCGTCAACTGCAACCCCTTGGTTTGGAACAAATACATATGTGTTTGATAATGTTGTGACACCAACGTTGACAACGAACTCAGTTCCAGCAGCACTAACGAGAGTTACTGGTTTATCGTAGTATGGGTCACTTGGTCTTGGGTAGAAGTGGTTTGTCTGGAATCCATCTTGTTCACATTTAAACACTAATGATCCATCTTTAAACTTAATGGATTCGCCAGCTTGGAAACCATGCAATCTATCAAGTGATACTGTCATAACACCTGATGCTGGTGTATAATCAGCGAATCTAATAGTGTAATTTACTAGAGTTGATATACCAGCATTGATTGTAATTGTAGTTCCAGCTACACCTGTAATTGGAACAGCAGTATTGTAAATCGGATCTTTAGATCTTGGATAGTATTTGATTACGGTATTTTGGTCGGCAGTACAAGTAAATCCAAGAGAACTATCTCTCATCTTTATGCTTTGTCCTACTTCAAGATCATGAACTCCAATACTCATAGTCATGACACCCACAGAAGGAGTATAATCAGCGCCAGAGACAGTGTAATCTAATCTAGTAGTAATACCAGCAAACACTTCAAATGTATCTGTGGTGACGTTGCTGATAGGAACCCAATTATCACTTAATGGATCTGTGGATCTTGGATAATATTTGGTTGATGTAAATTGGTCTAATGAACACTTCCAACCTATAGATTCATCTGCAATTCTAACTTGATCGCCATTTGCAAAACCATGACTAGGAATAGTCACAGTCATAATACCAGCAAGAGGGTTGTAGTTAGCAGTTGTAATTGAGTGTTGTGTAGGCCCTGATAATCCATGATTTGCAACAGTCAATATCAATGATCCAGTGCCAGGATTATAATCAGCATCAGTTGGTGTTGTTGTTCCGCCACCAACTATGGATATTGAATCAGGTATTGTTCTTGCAGGGACAAATGTATGTGCATAGTCGCCACCTACTTTGATTGTCTTCTCATTAGAACTTACATATGTGTGTGCATAGTCACCACCAGCAAATGTAGATGTTGCAGTTGCACTATGGAACTCATGTAGATATGGCCCACCAGTTAATAATGCTCCTTCTTCGGCACGAAGGAATAGATGAGGATAATCTCCACCATATATCAATGCACCATTAACAGCCTCTTCAAATCTGTGTATGTATTGATTCTTTGGACGAGATACACCGACATCTACTTCAAGAGCAGTTCCAGCATAACCTACGATTGGAATAGAGGTATCATATGCGGTTGATCTACTTCTTGGATAATAGTGTTGATATGCACCACCGTCTAGAGCGCAAGTAAATGCAAGACCAGTTAGAACAACGTCTTTACCCACTTTGTATCCGTGAGGTGCTGCAGTTGTGACTGTAAGAACACCAGTTATGTTATCATACAATGCACTAGAAACTCCTAGAGCAGGGTCGTAATCACAAGTGAACGCAATACCAGATAAAACAACACAATCGTCCTCTGTAAGACCGTGTTCTTTTCTTGTGCTTATTGTTGCAATACCAGATGATTCGTCATATTCTACATCACTAACTTGAACAGCAGGGCCACTTGTAAATGTGACTGCAATACCTGTTGTTTGAACAAAATCATCAGTCTCTAATCCATGTCCTTCAAATGGTATGAATGAACCGACACCAGCTTGTGCAGTGTGTATGCCTGTCGTGGTCATTGCAATACCAATATTGATATTGAAGTTAAGTGTGCTTACTATACCAGTAACACCAAAGAATTTTTGTGTATCCGATGGGAATGTAATGTCACCAATATTGGTGCTGAATTGAATACCAGATAATTTAACAACACTTGATGTTGTTAGTCCATGAGCAGATTGTGAAGTTACAGTTGCAACACCAGAAAGACTATCGTATTCAAAAGCGGCTATATTTTTTTCATCACCATTCTTTTCACCATGAGCTGTGATTGTGGTAATACCAGTAGGAGGATTTTGATTTATATGACTGATAGTTCTCGGACGATAGAATCCAGTTCCGCCTTCTACAATACTAAAGTTTGTAATTATACCAGCTTCTGCTTTGTTTACTACACCACCACCGACATATTCATGTTCAAAAGTAGAAATACCAATAAATGCCTTAAATGTATTTGTAGTTACTCCTATAATATCAAAACCTACTACGTTTCTACCCTCCATGATGGCAGTATCAACACCAGCACGAACTATTCCACCACTAACATATGAAAGTGGTTGTGTACTAACGCCAGCATCAACTGCAACATTGTCTGCATCTAAAATTTCTATGATTGGGTATGCATCTTCTCTGAATGTAAATGTAGAGATACCATTATATACTTGAATTTCTTTTATAAGTAAACTTCTACCTTGGTTTGTTCCTGTGCCAAGATAATGTCCACCAGTTACTTGTACAGTCGTGACTCCAGTAATGTAATCATATCCAAATGATGCAACATTTCTTTCTGGCGACACTGGAGTAAATGTGAATCCAGCACCTGTAATTCTAACTCTATCATCAATCTCAAATCCATGAGAAGTTGCACCAGTATTAAATGTACAAACACCAGTGATATGATTATAGATTGCCGTTGATATTGCAACACTCGTTGATGAAGCCTCACCTAAAAACGCTGTAATACTTGCACCAAAACCTTGAGATGATCTTACACTTATTTCTGGTATTGTTCTATATCCTTGACCTTTACCTTCTATCTGAATATGTTCTAGACTACCAGTAGAACCAACACCCACTCTCACAGACGCTTTTGTTGGTAAGTAGTATCCAGCACCAGTTTGTAATCCAACTTTAGCAAGTCTTCCTGATCTAGGAACACCACTTAAGAAATTAAGTTTGTTTTCTGCATTATCTAATATCTCAAAATCTAATCCAGGCGTCTGAACGACATTATTGATTAATATGAATGGATTGTTGTTTAAATCAACTCCTGTATTCACATTATTGTATAAAGCTGTGACTACACCAGTATTTTCAGATAGTGAAAATTGTGTGCCAGCAATGCCTGTAAATTCTAGTGAAATATCATCTAAAATTACGTTTTTATCTTTTTCGTCAAATGGATCTAATTTTCTAGAGAATAATCTACCAGAAAATGAAGAACTTGTTTCTAATCCTTGAGGGCCTGTTGCTCCGTACGGTGCATCTGTAAAGAATATATTATCATCTACAATATTGTAATCGCCAGCAAAAACAGAGTATGCAATTCCAGCAGAACTATGACTTGTTGACAAAGTTCCAAATGCACCTCTTTCTACAACAACTTGTGATTGTGAAGATGTACTAAAAACAGGAAAGTATCCAGCACCAGTGTTAAAGATGATGACTTCGGATATTGTCCCACCAATACTTATTTTTGGAAAGAAAACACCTTCCGTTTGAGGAGTTGTTGTTCCTTCGATAGTAATTTTAGGAGGATCTGTTCTTGCATAGCCTGATCCTCCATCTAAAACCTCAATACCTTGAACTCCATATACTGAGTTGAAGGTTGGTCTTAGGAGGGCTCCAGATCCAGGCGTAGTCCTTGGCATTTAATCGTTTCCCTCTAACTGATGTTAATAGAACTGCTACAATATACTCTTGTAACTCCAGTGCTGTCTCTAAGAATACTAAACGTTAAAATATCTTCATTTGACGTTGATGGTGGAGGATTACCACCCACCCATCTTACACCATTTGCAATTGCAGAACCATTGACTGTTACCGCATCACCGTAAGTGTATCCAAGACCAGCGTTAATGATAAGTGTGGATGTAGTCGCTTTACTGTTTTCTGAACTGACATTAGTGAATGCCCATGAACTGATAGTGGTTGTTGCAACACCACAAACTACAGATCCCAGAGAAACATCAACAGTAAATGTGCCGCCTGCACTCACAGACATACTATCACTAAAGTTACCTACAACTTTTTCCGTGATATCTGAGTTGAAGTTTACCTGATCCATCAGGGTACTTGCACCACTGACTAATACGTCACCCTGTACATCTAATTTACAAGTAGGTGCGGTAGAACCAACGCCAACATAGGCGTCTTTAGTAACAACAAAAGAATTGGCATCTGTTACATTTTGATCGGATACTCGCAATCCATGTCCATTACCTTTTGCAACTGCCCAGATAGTTGGTCTTTCCGCTGAGAATGATGCAACTTCTAATTGTGATGTAGGTAAAGATGTTCCGATGCCGACCATACCATCAGATTTGATTCTGAACATGGTCGCAGCAAAACCAACTTCTATTGGGCCATCTGTAATTGCACCAGGCTGTTGAATTGTAATCTTACCAATATCAGCATAAGAAAATGTTCCAACTCCAGAAGTGTTGATATTAATATCATTCGCAACACTCGCTGCAATACCAGCAGACGTAGATGTAGATGCAATACCAGCAGCAGTAGAATAACCAGCAGTTGTAGCAAAGGAAACAAAACTTACAAGGTCTGTACCATCTCCGAAAATATCATATATCTCGTTGAAGTTATCATTTATCTTTATAGTCCCTGCCAATAGGGTATCGCCCGTCCCATCATTCGGAGCCGAACCAGTACTAATCCCTTGTTTAGACATTACTTAAAAACGTTTTTTCTTTATTTATAGTTAATATGGAGGGTTATCATCCATAGTTATAAATTGACTATCAACTGACACTACATTTGAGTTAGCTCTCTTTGTGTCATAGAAGAAATTATTGTCAACAACTTTATTTACCTCAGCTGTTCTTGCTTGAGCAAATGTAGCATCTCCAATCTGTTGAACTTTCAATAATTCATCATCTATTTTTAGAATATCACCTTTTGCAAGTGATCCAATACCAGATCCAACAGTAATACCCTGATCAGTTGCACTAAGAGCATCATTTAGAGTTACATTAAGAAGTTTATTTTTTAGAGGTGTTTGTATAATATTATCAATCATTATCAAGGCTTGTTTGTTGGGATCTTGAACTTTCAAAAGATGTGTTCCAGTTCCTAATCCAACAAAGTCAAATGGTAATGATGTAGATAAACCAGCAACTCTGATGTTTACATCATCAACTTTTTGAACGAATAATTCGTTAGGCATAACATCAGTTCCACATTCTACTGGTGTAAGCAGTATATTGTTTGTTGGTGTTGCACCACCAATATATGTGCCTGCAATGGATATTGTGTTTGTAACAGCATATCCTGTTCCACCAGTTACAACCTCTACACCAGCAATATCTAAGTTACCGTCTCTTGTAATATTAAAGGTTGCACCTGTACCAGATCCATCATTTGTTGATGGAACGTTAGTGTAAGTTGTTTCGATTCCAACTCTTGATCCTGTTGTTTTAGTTACAGGGAAAGATAGGTCGTTTGCTGGTGTAGCACCACCAAGATATGTACCAGCAATACTTACAGTTTCACCAACAATATATCCTTCACCACCCTTAATCAAATTGACAGCTGTGGATATACATTGTCCAGTTCCCTGATCAAAGTCAAATTTAACTTGGAATACAGCACCAGAACCTTGTGTGGCGATGCCAGGGACTCCACCATCAATACTACCAAATCCATATAATACAAAGACAGGGCCTGGAGGATTCTGTGTAACAGCAGTTCCTGTCACTGGGCCTGGAATTTGAACGTTATATCCATTCTCAAACATTGAACTTCCACCTACACCAGAAGTAACTGCAGCCATCACAATGTCCTTAGTTCCTGTTGTATAGGATGTAGTTCCTATTCCTATCTTAGAACCACCTTGAGTATCAAGGCTAACAGTCTGTCCTGTTTGGAAATCATGGTTCTGAATAGAAATAACGTTTAAGTTAAGATCAACTATATTTGAATCCGATGCATCGTATGATTTTTTAAATGCTGGTCTTCCACCAGTTGTTAGTTGGAATTGTTTACTACCAACTAATGTTCCTGTTCTATCATGAGCACCATTAAATCCACTAGAAATATCATCAAAGGATATAACCTTATTGGTCTTATTCATGATGAAACTCTTAATTGGTCTGCCTTCTGGGAAGAATATTCTCTGTACAGAACCATCAGGTAATGCATCATCCTCAGTTACCATGGCAAAGTTATCTCTTTTACCCATGTAAATCTCATTATCAATATTCAAGATAAGGTCAACTGTAGTATCAACTGCCTTGACTCTCATGTTGGTAGATTTAGCAATTCCCACTTCAACAGGTGCATTTGCAAGAGGATCACTTTCAATAATAAGATCAGAGAACTCTAAGAATCCAGATGGATGAACAATAGATTTTACTGACTCTTTCCATGTGTTATATGGCAAATTACTCTTAATTGCATATGAGAATTTTTGGAAGTAGAAGTTATCTGATAATCTTTGATTGAATTCGTTTAGAATACCCACTTCCATGTCATTCTTAGAAACTTTATCTCTTGTAACACCAAGAGTAGTTCTAACACTGAATCTGTTTACATCTCGGACAAAACCTTTTAGTTCAGATACTTCACCAAATAATACATCGCCAGGGGCAAGAGTTCCAATAGTGTCTCTTAATCTAAGTTGACTAATATTACTATTCCAACCATTCTCAGAGACAATACCTTCAAACTTAGTGGATGTTACCTTTTCACCAGATAAGTACTTGGCATCGTTAATCAATGTCATTTGGAACTTAGCCATGTCATTGAAGTTGACTAAAGAACCTAAAGTGAAATCATCATCATAAGTTCCTAAAGTTACAGTAGATATTCCAGGCGCATCTGACATACTAAACTGTACAGTTAGATTTGCTGTGCTTACACCTGTAACAGTAAAGAATGAGAAGTCATAATCGGATGAGTTGAAGTTACCTTCACCAGATTGTAATGATGCTGGTTTAATTCTACATCCTTCAACAAAGACTTTATCGCCAACCGCAAATGGTAACTTTATTTCTGTTGATGCATATCCTGTTACAATAGGTTGGTTAAACTGTTGATCTAATAATAATTCAGCAGTAACAGTTGTTCCACTATGACTGATGGCATCTATGTCATAACCATTGGAATTATTAGTAGTAATAATGCTTAGTGGTTCTCTAAACTCAAAAGCATTTTTGATAACTTCAACTCTATCTACAGATCCACCAGATATGTGTGCAGCTATTTCAACATTACTATTACCACGAACAGCAAGAGATGGTGGTTGATTATATCTTTTTCCTCCATCAAGAACTTTGATCTCATTAATTCTGGAAATACCACTTATATCAACTATTGCTGGCACAGATAAGAATGGTAAAAGAGTTGGATCAGTAGGATAGTCAAATCCATCTTTTATTCTTTCTATAGAGTCAATTCCACCAATATTAGGTGATGATACTTTTACAACGGCATCTGTACCCTGTGTGCTCGCAAAACCAATTACTCTAGGTAAAACAGTGTATCCTTTGCCTGGGAAATTAATTTTGGTTGTAAATACAGGGCCTCTTGTACTGGAGGATGTTGTGCTGTATGTAATTGTGCTTACACCAGTTCTAGAAACAAATCTTTCAGATTCTAGTGGTGGTTGCTTCAAGTTAAATGTAAATGTTCTATCATCCTTAATTAAAACATTATGTTCGTTTCTAAGAACAATATCGTTGAGAGTTATATTATTTCTTCCAGTAACTTCGGTATCAGAAGATCCGTATGTCTTTCTAGTGTCTGATGGTACAACAGGAGTTAAATTGTAATAACTTTTTCTTGGCCAACCTATATCAGTTTTTACAGTTACAGTGGCGTTAGCGTTGCCAGGAATGCCATCTCTGGTGATATTGAATCCAGATGCATTTGTACCAAAAACGTCTAAACTATTATTGAAAGTTATATCTTCAAAAAAGTCTAGTCTCATATCCTCTAAACTTACATCAGATACATCAAATACTATAGTATTACCATTAGTAAAATTAAATGGTGGATTTACTTTAGCAAGGAAACTTAAATTATTGGCAGTTGGAGTTGAAACTGTTGAAATTGAAACTGGATTAGAATCAAAAACGTCTGATTTATATTTGCAGAGTTTTATGGAGTTTGGATCTTCTCTAAGAATGAAATATGTCTCATTATTGACCAATCCATTAATTGTGTTGCCATTATCATAATAGACCACCTTATCTCCACTTTGTAAGTCTCGATCACCAATGTTTATTTGAGTCAAGTCAGCAGAGAAACTTGTATATGTAAATCCAACTCGTTTTGTGGTTATTTTGGCAATCACAGGGTCAAATCTAATTACTGCGGATTCAGTGGATTTAGGCAGTGTCTCTAATGTGATTAAATCTCCACTTGATAGATCGTGAGCTGTAGAAACACCAACCTCACCAAAGAATCTTTCTACCTTAGTAGTTACCTGTGGATATGTTGTTGCAAAAGAATGTGCAAGACCAATGTTTGATGCTACGTTGTAGAACCATATAGCATCACCGACTGTAGGGAATCCAACAGTTGATATTCCAATATAATCTTTCTCAAAATCAATAGCAAAGACTTCACCATCAGGCAGAACCTCAGTTCCTACTCCAGAAGTTGCACCAGCAGCTACTTTTGCCCATACAAGAGATGTGTTACCAACACCCATGTTATAGATTAGTTTCTGACCAGTAAAGAACTTGTGATCCTTAATGAAAATTCTTTGTTGTGGAACAAAACGATTTTCTACAGTTTGAATTGCTTGTGTTCCTAAACCAGTAGATGTGAGAGTATAATGTGTACCAGTAGAACCAATACCAACAGTATTTGTTGGATTAAAATATTCAATAAAGTTTTCAAACGTAAATGAACTTACTGTCGATGTGCCAACAGGGAAAAGGAACTTGTTTGGTTTTAAGAAAACATTGTCTATGCCAGGCTGGTGTGTCATTGCAGCACCAACGAAATTATCTCTGTTTACAAATAACCTAGAGAATGTTGTGTCAATGCCTGTGACTGTCATATTTTCTGTTCCGATTCCTATGGTATCACTCGGAGAGAATCCTCTAGTGTCGGTTACAAAGATATGTGTGCTAAATCCAGTGATTGTTACTGTATCTACAAATGTAGTTAATCCTACAGACCTCTTAATTACTTGTACTTTTTGAGGGCCATTAAATTCTGTAAATTGAGATGTATCAATACCACTTAAAACTACAGTTTCGCCATCAGCAATATCATGTGGAACTGTTGTTACACCAACAATAGATCTTTTATCTAATCTTAGTGTTGTATTTGAAAATGTAGAGATACCAAGTTCTAGTGTTTCAACCTGTTTTCCTAAAACTTCATTTACAACAATATTTGCACCACTACCATTTGTGCCCGTATTATCTAAAGTAAGAACATCACCTACTTTATAATTATCGCCTCTTGAGAAAATAGTTACAGAAGATATGCCAGAACTCTTTGTTGTTATGACTTCAAACTCTTGTTTTAATGCATCTTTGACATCATCTATCAATTCATAGTCAGAGTTGCCGAATGAAAGATAATATGGGGCAATGTTTCTAGTTACATTTCTACTTGTAATATCAATATCTTGATTGAAGAATGTTACAAAGTTTTCATCTATTGGTGTATCTTTGAACTGATTACCAACCATGTATGGGAATTTTGGTTTGGCCACACCACTAGAATCTACTTCTACTGAATAGAAGTATGCATAAGTTCCATCAGGGAACTGTGGTGTAACACAATAACGCCCACCGTACTGGTCTAGGTCGCCAGAGTTGTCATAAACGTAATCATTAACAAAGTATCCAAATGCAAAGCCAGGAGGCCTCAAACCCGCCCTAGTCGATGTATCAAGGATGTAACCAGATCTAAGTCTGATAACTGCACCACCAATTGAGTTTTGATATCCGTATGGGCCATAAATTGGATTACCGTCATAGGCATATCCCAATATTGGTGAGTGGAAAGCATTAGGTGTTTCTAAGTTTGCAGCATCAATATTATCTCCTAATTGGTATCTCAATTTTTGGGGAGGATACATTCCAATGGTTTGTAATTGGAATTCTGGGTTTGTGCTTGGTTTTGTTAGTATGGAATCTTCTACATTGATTATATTTTCATTCTTTTGTACTTGGTTAATTTTCCACTCTCTAACATTACCAATAAACTTGGCATTCTTACCTCTGTTTTCTAAAGTAAGTAAAGTGTCGCTACTACCATAACCAACACCTCCATCAAGTATCTGTACCCCAGTTATTCTGTTATCAGTGATTACTGGTCTAATATCTGCAAAATTTCCTGTAGGACTAGAGATAGTAATATCAGAATCTTCACGATACCCTTTTCCATTAGCAAGAATCTGCACATCAACGATAGTGCCGCTGATAATGATTGGTTTTAATAATGCCCTTGCGGTTATAGTTGATATTCCAACATCAGGTCTTCTATGGAAATCCATGATGTTTGTGCAACCATATCCAACTCCTCCTTCCTCTAAGTAGACATTATCGATAGATCCAAGAACTAGAGGAGCAATCTCTGGTTTAATAATGGTGGTAACAGCAATACCAGATAAACTCTCAATGTTTACCACTATAGGCGGATATGATATAGTATGTTTACCACTACCCAAACCACGAATTACAACGGTTTTATTTTTGTCATAATTCGTAAAGTTTCTTTGTGAGGAAACCCCAACATCACAGAGTCTAAATTTGTTAGGATCAATTACTCTTATTGCATATTGAGTTGTTGTAGAAAGACCAGAGGCAACTGTTCCTGTTGTGGAATATTCTACTATCTCACCATTATTGAAATTATGACCATATGCCAAAATGTAATCGTCAGATGTGCTTATACCTGTTTGAACATCTCCGTTTACTGGTCTTGATGGCACAACCACCTTTCTATTTGAATATCCAGAACCAGATTCTTTTACATAAATCTTTGTTATTGTATTTTTAGCTTTTACTGTGGTTAGTCTATGGAAACCAAAACTTATATTTCCAATATTAACTGTATTAATACCAACTCTAGCATCTTCTGGACTATCATGTAATTTTAATTTCTTTTCATTTACAGGTGCAACATAATAAACAGATCCACTAACCACGTTTACGATTGGTGTATTGCCTCTTGAATCATAAACAACGGCCTCACCAACTTCAAAATTATGTCTATCTTCAAATGAAATAGTCTCATCAGTTGTATTAACAGATGAACCATCAGCCTTAAAGTTAGCGACAATCTTTCCTTTGACCAAGTTAGACTCTAAAACTGCACCACTACCATTACCACCTTCAACAGTGATCTTTGGTTTATCTTGATATCCGATGCCAGGTGAAATAAGTTGAATCTCTTTGAAAGATCCAGATATGTTTGCATGACCAACGGCACCAGAACCTTGTTGGTCTAGTATTACAACAGGAGGCCCTGTGAGAACATCATAACCTTCGCCTGGGTTAGTAACAGTAATACTGGTTATATCACCATGAAATATCTGTTCATCGAAGACAGTAGGGGGAAATAGTTCTACACCATTTGCCATCAATCCTACTGGTCTGTTATTTACCTCTCTCTTATTAGGATCATCAAATAATTCTCTTTCTTTTACGAAAGGATACTTCCTAAGTATTTTCTGGTTCTTAAGTGTCTTATTTTCCCAACCAGATTTATAGATGTACTGGCCAGGAGTTGATGTTCTAACTGCAATGTATTTTTTAGAAAATACATCAGAACCACTGAATGATAAGTAAAAATCAGTTTGGTTAATTGCAGTTACAAAGTAAATACCAGTTGATATGCCACTGTTGGTAGTATTGTCCCAATAAATCTTATCACCAGTTACATAGTTGTGTGGAAGTAAACTAACACCCGCTGCAGGGTCGAAGGCAGGGTCATATGACTGTATGGTATAAGTAAACCCTCCACCAAGCAAAGGTGTATTAAATCCATCTACAACCTCAATAGAACTAGTCTTTACCCAGACCTTATTATCAGTAGCAAAGATAGGATAGTTAGGTAAACCAGAAGAAGCTACATAAAAGAACTTTTCATCGTTATCGAGGTAGCTATTTTGAATACCTACTGTAAACTGATCAACTCCAGCAAAGTAATTTGAGTTATGAGATGATTTTGTAACTGTTTTTGTAATTACCGTTGGATTAGTTGGTATAGCACCGTTAGTTTGTACAACAATCGTATTAGAGTAAACTTGTGATACGTTTGTAGCGTCGTATTCAATTTGTTTTACAGTAATAGAGACTTCTTGACCTAAATCATTTCTTAACTTTAATATTTCATCAACATAAAACACACACTTGTCAAATATTGTAAGTCTAAAGGTGTTTACGTTTACCTGACTAATTGTGGCAAGATTATGGCTTGATGGTACGTTGTAAATCCAATTATTGAACTTTGGACTGTCAGATAAGTCTTTACCGAAGGATAATAACTTCAAACTATCGCCAACTTGCATATTAGTTGACTGAGAAGTGTCTACTTGGTCAATAACGTTTACGAGTCGGAATTGAAGCAAAGATGTTTGTCCAAATCCAGCATAAGCATATGCTAACTTGTTTTCAAGAACGTCTGCACCAAAAACTAGTGATGTTGTTAGACCAGTAACGTTCAAAAACTGATTTAATGTTTTGTCAGTGTAATCAAGACTTAAAAAGTTGGCGCCTTCTCTTGGTTTTACTAAAAGTGTACCACTTTGTCCAAATCCCACTGTAGAATCAACTACAAGAGTGGTGGCATTTGCTGGAGTGATTTCTAAAGCTTTAGTTTTTCCAGGCACTTCAAAAGATCCATCAAATGACGTTGCATCAAGTGATATTTCGTAAAACTCAGTTTGATTTATTGGTCTAAACTCTACATTGTAGATTGAAGCACTCGCAGTTCCAATTCCAGCAATATCTTGATATAAAAAGTTACCAATTGTTTCTAATGGTTGTCCACCAAACAAATTCTCGACTAAAACATGTTTAGTTTTGAAATATACGTTATCAGAGGGAACTAATGTTCTCTCAATCGGTTTTATAATGTCAATCTCTTGACCATATAACAATTTGAAGAGAATCTTGTATGACGCATCTGTTCCTTTCGCCATATAGAAATCTTTTGCCCTTGTAAGAACATTTGTGATTGATGTTCCTTCAGTAAAAGCTCTATTTTCAAAGCCAGGTAAAAATTCTGTTTTAAATTTAGTAAAAAACTCTTGTAAGAAGAGATTACTTAAGTTAGTTACTGTAGAACCAGTAATATGAACCTCAGCCTCAGTTTCAACAAAGTTTGCAAACTCGGCATCATCTTCTTTTGATATCTGATCAATACCACTGAACCCTCTAGCGCAACCAAGGAAGGCATTGTCTGATTTACTGGTGTATGTGATTATCTCATTGTCAATTTTCAACAAACCATAGGTATCAGGCCAACCATCTGTTGAAGATACGAATATAGTAGGATCACCAGCAAAGGCTGATGCAGTTAATGTAGTTGAAGCAATAAGTGTTTCGTTATTGAACGCACTAATCTGCCGATACTCCGCCAAATTACTGGCTAAGTCGGTCATACCAGATTGGTGTTCCTGTGATTCGTAATATTGGGTTAAAAAACTCTTGAATAGAGGAGACTCCTGATTTAAGAACTCAGGAATTTGAGATTCTATTAAATGAGAGATTTTTACTCTTTTAATATCCGTCATTTATCTGGTATAGATTGATTCGCTAGCGTAACTAGAAGTTTTAACGTATGCAGTTGCAGAAGTATTTTCTCCAGAAGATATAACATCTGGTAATGCGTTTACTTTACTGTTTGGCACACTTAATTGTAAATACAAATCCTTTAAGGCAATAACATCATTGGAATCTGGTATTGCTTCCACTTCAATCACTCCACTTGCAAGTGAAGCACCTGTTATATTTACCACATCCAAATTAATCTCTCCATGAACGTAATCTACAGTACCAGCATCGTTCTTAACGATTAGTGGTAGATTATTCACGAGTTTGAAGAATACTAATTTTCCAAAATTCGTCCCAGCAGTAGGAATGTCACCCAAATACAAAGTTCCGTCAATACCACTGACTGTAAATCCTGTGGATCGTATGCCATATCCATTAGGTTGGTCATAAAAAGCATTTCCGTAGCAAAGTTCATAAGTTGCAAAAGTGTTTAACTCAGGAATTATATCTCTCCTCATTTTGATTCGAGAAATGTTAGATGTAATACCTCTGGCAGAGTCATCTATCAATCCTATGACTTTACTGTATTTGAATCTGCCTCCAAATGAGTTTATATCAGATGATAGAGAGTATGTTGTCAATGTTTTGGTTACGGCAGTAATTAACTCAGATACTTCCGATGTTGCGTTGGTATTATAATAAACGGTTGTATCAATTTCAACGTAAAGATACTTAAGATCAATAATTTCTGGTTTGATACCAGCAATCGCATATTGTTTAAGTTTTCTCGAAATATCATCTTTAGTGATCTGCGATAGGAAGGCACCATCTTTAGGTTTTATTGATATAAAGACTTTTCCATACTCAGGTGGATCTAATTCCTCTCCACCGTAGGCAGTCACAGAATCGACGTTAGGGTATACGAATGGAATTATACCTGTATAGTCATTTGCGGTTACGGCACGGTATTGTGAGGAGTATATACGAGGTGCTAAGTATTTGATTGTGCTTACATCCTCAATATCGTCTCCCATTTCCGATTTTTGAGTTGTTGTCAACACAGATATGCCAGAAGTCACTGTTGTATCGGTGTCATCTCGTAAAATTCCAACAAATGAGAAATTTCTAGATCCATTTCCCAATCTTCCGTTAGTTACAATGTAAGATACAGTTATAATTGCTCCAGCAGGCGGTTTTTTACCAATAATTCCGTCTCCGAACAAGATTTCATATTTTTCATCTTCAATTTCTTGAATTAAAAATAATTTAGAGGTAGAATCAACCTGTAAAATGTTATTGTAGAGAGAATATATCTCATTTGTGCTAGATCTGACAGTTACTCGAATAGAAGTAGCGTCGATATTGGCATTTGGAAGTATAAATCTTTGATTTGGTTGGTTATAATCAATTTGAAATGATTTTTCGAGGTAAATACCCTCGTAAATTTTTAAATTACTAAAAACTGCAATATTATTAACGCCAACTGTTGCTACAAAGTCGTCTGGAATTGAAAAAATGTAATTACTTCCCTCTTGAACACCCAATGCTACTTGTCCAGCTTTCAAAGTTACGATTTTTGTGTCATTTGTTGCTAAATTTACACTAAAATTCACCATAGCTTGTGCAGATCTAGCTGATCTTGGTATATAACCTATATTTCTAGCAAGAGAAACTACATTTTCACGCAAAGTCGCACTGTCAAGGAAACATTCATTGACTGCCATGTTAGTATTATAAGCAGTAATGTATGAGTTGTACGCTAAAAGGTCAATTAGAGTAGCAAAGTTTGATCCTTCAAAGTCAAAATCAGCAAAATCACTGTTTACACGAAGGTAATCTTTGATTTGTGCTCTAAGGCTTTGGAAATCTAGGTTTGTAAACTGATTAAATGACATTATATCCTAGTTGATTGAAGAACAAATTCTATATCTTGTCTCGGAACAGTTAATCCAACAATATTATAAGCAATTTGCACCAGTAATTCATTGGTATCTAGTGGATAGACCACTCTTACATCAACTTTATCAACTCTAGGTTCAAAGTTCTCAAGTAAAAGTCTGATATCATCCTCTAAAACTTCAGCATTGTCTGGATCGGCAAGTTCAAATAGGCTATCCTCAACAGAACTACCCAATAATGATTCAAAAAAACGCTCACCGACTTTAGTTCTCACTAAATTCGTTACTGCTCTCTTAATTGCGTTTTCATTTGTGAACGTGGCAATGTCATCCGTTACAGGATGGCGGTTAAATGACAAACTAATATCCTTAAAAGCGGGAGATCTTCTATTTTCGATATCAATTTTTGCCATTATTCACTTAAATTTTGTTTTCTTTTCTTGTCATTGGCATCATCACCGACAACTTCACGCAAAATTGTCTCATCTTCCTCTGGTTTTTCAATAAAACCATCTTTAAACCCGCCAAATGGAGTATTTTTTAACTTCATTATAGACAAATATACTATTCAAATTCTATTTAGACACAAAAAAAGACCTTTTAGTAAACTACCTAAAGGTCTTTGTGTATTTTGTGGTATTTTTTAGCCAGCAGCGAGTGGAGATTGACTTGAATTACTGTTTGCGGCAGCCTTTTTTCTTGCTTGAGCACTTACATCATACTGTCCTTTCACACTACCACCCTTAAAACCAGCACTTTCTACGTTATGGGGAGCTAATTTCGGATCTGAATCTGCCATCTTTAACCTTTTTCTTTTTATTTATCGATCTGAGCTCTTAATCTGTCTGGTGAGATACCTTCATTCATGTAAAAATTAAGTCTCACCCTTGCCTGTTCCTTATCAAGACCCACATCTTGATTAGGATCGTTGACACACCACCCTGATGTGCCTAATTCTACGACCCTGTACCT
>CEUU01007304.1_pt1 | contig 16920 bp, 16 predicted proteins | sample 531321 | NCBI WGS metagenome assembly CEUU01 (sample SAMEA2622658, study PRJEB7988) | marine metagenome | isolation source: saline water (ENVO:00002010), including
ACGCTCAGTATCTCGTAAAAAAGTACATTTAGTCCCTGATTTGCAAGTCATAGGAAGCGGTAAAAAAATTGGATTATGTCAGTCTTGTTACAGAATCTTCAAAAAAGCTACCAAAAAGGATAGAACTTTGGAGTCTCTAGGAAGATGATTTCTTCTTACGCAATTTTCGAGGCGGAATTTAGGACATCATTCAGAAGTACTATTCAGTCTTTCAAGAAACGTTTTGCGTCAACTTTCTTTATTTCATTTTTAGGTATTATTTTTTCATTTGCTTGTATTCGGTTGATGAATTTTGTAATTCAAAATCCTCAACTTTTTCCAGAGGGTTCTAATGAAGGATATGGCACAATTCTACTCGTACATTTTTCATTATTCACTCTCAGGTCAGCAGGAATAACTTATAGAAAAATTGTCAAATCTAAAATAATGGACATGTATCTAGTTCAACCAGTAGTTCCTAGATCGATAATGTTAGGTCAATTTTTTTCAGTGCTAATTCCAAATTTATTTATTACTTCAGGTATGCTTTTAATTTTCTTTACAGGTAATATTGTTACTAAAACTAATATTTATGTTGAAATAGAGTTTTTAATTCTATTGTATTTATTTTCATTTTTGTCTGCACTAAGTGGTTTTATGTTTTCATTAATAGGTTCTTTACATCCATTTTCCCGGAAGCTTAGCTTTTTGGTAGCTTTATTTCCAATACTTTTAGCTCTTCTTTTGGTATCAAATGCAGCGCATCAGGATCCTGCTCTAGCCATAGTAATAGTTTTAGTTTGCACAATACTTCTACTTGTTTTCTTTTATTTCATGGATAATATTTTTGTTGAAGCCTTGGAATCTTACAAAATAAATTCTTCTTCGCACAAGAATCCAGTACGTTTACTTCAATTTAATTGGTTGAGCCCAATTGTCGGACGGCGAGCGTCGGCAATTTGTTCTAAAGAAGTAACCTCCTCTATCAGAGAAAGGGATGTTTTAAGCTCTGCATTTTCGACATTTTCAATTTCTTTTTTGATGATATTTTGGTGGTTTAAGGTAGGGATTCCAACTGAACCAGTAGGAGATTTACCTCCAAAATTGTATTATCCTGGAATGCTTGCCATTAGTCTGTATCTTGGAGCTTTATTGCAATGTACAATGCTAGGTTCAACCGTACTAGGCGTTGAAGGTAAAAGATTATGGATTATGAAATCTAATCCTGTAGAGTCATTATTAATTATGAAGGGTAAGGCATTTGCGCTTTTGTTTATGGCTTTTCCAGGTCTTTTATCAATCTGGCTTCCTATTTGTTTTTTAGCTAAATTTCCTTTTGAAGTAACTTTATTCTTTGGGCAGTGCGTCTTAATCTTATTGTTTGTTAATACTGGATTAGGCATATGGGCAGGAAGCGCTTTTGCTAATTTTGATGAAAGTGATCGTGGTAACCCAGATATCCTAGTACAGTTTATGTTGATGGGGACGTCGGCATTCTTTTCCTCAATTTTACTTATTTTACCCGCATCGGTAATGCTTTACAATCACAATATTGGTCTTTTGGCCGGTGGAGTATTTGTTCTTTTATCATTCGCAATAATGTTTGCAGGTATTAGGGCTAGTTCTTCGGCCTATCGTACAATATTCATTGATAGTTATGGAGTTTAGAATTTTTAGCAAATAGAATAATAATAGGCATTCTATGTGTACGTGTGGTATTGATAGCATCTGATGAGATGGAGGCTTATTTTGAAGATTTGGAAAAAAAAGCTGATTCTTGTTACACTCTTGTTGAAAAAGTTCGAAAAGCAGGTTTCGATCCTTCAGATTCACCAGAGATACCCCGGGCTAAGGATTTAGCTGAAAGAGTAGAGGCGCAAGTTGGTCCGGAAGGTATAGCACCTCGAATAAGAGAGGTAGCCGAAGAAAATGATAGAGAGTCTACTGCTTTAATCATTGCTAAAGAGCTCGCAGGAAAATTAAAATCTGAGTTAGGATTAGAAAAAGCTCTAGAGCAGGCGGTTAGAACATCGTTGTCAATACTCACTGAGGGTGTATTAGTTGCCCCTACGGAAGGAGTTGTAAAGGTAAGTACTTTAGAAAATAGTAATAAGACTAAATGTGCTTCAATATATTACGCTGGCCCCATTCGAGCTGCTGGCGGTACTGCTCAAGCCTTATCAGTTTTGATTGCGGACGTTGTGAGGAGAGAATTAGATTTAGATCCGTATATTCCAACTCCAGCTGAAATTGAGAGGTACAAAGAAGAAATTCCTCTTTACAAAAGGGCAGTTAATCTGCAATACGTTCCAAGCCCTGAGGAAATACACACTATAGTTACATCATGTCCAATTTGTGTTACTGGTGAAAGAACTGATAAGTTAGAAGTCGCAGGAAATAGAGATCTTCCTCGAGTTGAGACGAATTCATTGAGAGGTGGAGCATGCTTAGTTTTGGCTGAAGGTCTTTGTCTTAAAGCTGCTAAAGTTTTGAAACATGTTGACAAATTAGGAATAAGTGGCTGGGATTTTCTAAGGACTTATACTGAGAAAAAACGAAAATCAACTTCTGGTGATGTTAAAGAGCACAAATATTTGAAAGATGTTCTGGCAGGAAGACCAATTTTTGCTTTTCCCGATAAGCCAGGTAGCTTTAGACTTAGGTATGGACGTTCAAGAACAGCCGGCTTAGCTTCAATGTCCTTACATCCCTCTACTATGTTAATTTTAGATTCTTTCGCTGCAATAGGCACTCAATTGAAACTTCAATTGCCAGGTAAGGCGACAGCTTCAACTCCTTGTGATACAATAGAAGGACCTTCAGTTATACTAGAAAACGGTACTTTCACTAGGCTTGATGACTACAATTTAGCTTTGAAGTTTGTTAATCAAGTTAAAGAGATTGTTGATTTAGGTGAGCTATTGATTCCTGTAGGAGAATTTTTGGAAAACAATCACCCCTTGCAGCCGTCAGGCTGGTGCGATGAATGGTGGGACTCATTGGTTGGTTCAAGAGGTATTGGAAAATATAAGGGAGATTACTCTTTTTCTTCACTATATAATTTCTGCAAAGAAAATGATTTGCCCTTGCACCCTAAGTACACTTACAACTGGGGTGATTTAGATTACAGTGAGATATTAGAACTTCGCAATCAGCTTGTGAGAAATGGTTCAGAGGTCGTTAGGAATCGTTTCTCAAAAATTTATAAAGAGATATTTGTTAAATTGGGTATCTTTTTTAGAATTGTGGACAATGTTATAGTACTAGATGAAGGATATGACCCCTTGATCACATTATTGGGAATTAAAGAAACAGATGGTAAGTTAGTAGCAAGCAATTTAGACAATTATTCGAATGATTCCTTAACCTTATTATCAGATTTATCAGAGGTTTTGATAAAGTGCAAATCTCCGACACGAATAGGTGCCAGTATGGGTCGACCTGAAAAGGCTAACGAGCGAAGACTCAAGCCACCTCCACATGTGTTATTTCCTCTAGGTGAATCTGGAGGAAATCAAAGGTTGGTAAATACCGCACTTAAAGAACGTCCTTATCGAAGAGGATTTACACAAGGTAAATTAGGTTCGATAGAAATGGTAACACAATTAAGATATTGTAAGAATTGTAACAAAGAGACTATTTCGCTCAGATGTTGTAAATCTATAACTATGATTAAAGAAGACGCTAAGAAAAGAATAGTTGATGTGTCTGAAATAGTAACAAAAGCGATGAATAACACGAAAGTGGGTATTCTGCCTAAAGTAAAAGGAATCAAAGAATTGAAATCAGGCCCTAAAATTCCAGAGTCTCTAGAAAAGGGGATACTTCGTTCAAAATATGATCTAAGAGTTTACAAGGATGGAACACTTAGGTATGATATGATAGATTTACCAATTACACATTTTTATCCGAAAGAGATTGGGTTATCGGTTGAGAAGGCCCTGGAGTTAGGCTATAGTAAAGATATTGATGGTAAGAAATTGGAATCCGAAGACCAATTATTAGAACTAAAAGTACAAGACTTAATCGTTTCAAAAAATGCGGGTCCTTGGCTAGTTAAGGTAGCAAACTTTGTCAATGACGAGTTAGTTAAACTTTACGACTCCGAGCCCTTCTACAACGTAACCGCTAATTCAGTCATGCATGAGCTAATTGGAAGTCTTCTCATATGTTTGAGTCCTCATACTTCAGCAGGGGTTCTAGGCCGGTTGATTGGGTTTACTTCAGCTAAAGCTCAATATGGACACCCTTTCTTCCATGCAGCTAAGAGGAGAAATTGTGATGGAGACGAAGATTCCATTATGCTCCTACTTGATGGGCTTCTTAATTTTTCAGATAGCTTTGTACCGACAACTAGGGGTGGAACTATGGATATTCCCAGAGTTTTATCAACAAGAATTGATCCTATGGAGATAGATAGTGAAGCCCATAATGTTGAATTAAATTCAGAATATCCGTTAGAATTCTATGAGCATTCTGAAAAATTCTCTAGTCCTACAGAAGTTCTAGAATATCTTGATATTGTTTCAAAGAGGTTAGAGAGTCCTAAGCAGTATGAAGGCTATTCTTTTACTCACTCGTCTTCAAGTATTAATCTGGGTCCCAGTGAATCCCGTTATGTCACTTTAGATTCAATGAAAAGTAAAGCAATAGCTTCATTGGAATTAGCCAAAAAAACTAGAGCTTCTGATGCAAGTTATGTTGCAGAACAAACAATTGAGAAGCACTTTATTCGTGATATTATAGGAAATTTACGTTCATTCTCAACGCAGGGCGTCAGATGCAAGAAGTGTAACACGAAGTACCGTAGGCCTCCTTTGAAGGATACTTGTTCATGTGGCGGTTTATTGCAATTAAATATTTCTCCAGCTTCAGTCGCGAAATATAGACAAATTGCAGGTGAGATTGCCGAGACATATGGCTCGAGAAAATTCATTCTCCAAAGATTAGAGTTAGCCTTCAGTGCAATTGAGGAGACGTTGGAAAACGAACAAATTAAACAAATGGATTTGGGAGCTTTCCTTTGATAAATGTAATAGATAATATAAATTCGACAAATACCTGGCTGAGTGAATTTAATTTACATTTCTTTGATTCAATAATAGCGTTAGAGCAATCTGAAGGGCGTGGTAGGCAAGGAAGGTTTTGGGAATCATTTAAAGGTGGTTTTTACTATTCTCTAGTTTTGCCTAAAAAGAACTTATTGCCGATTATCGTTGGCATTTCCGTAGCTGAAATTCTTCACGAAAATAGGATTATTGCTAAGGTCAAGTGGCCGAATGATATATTAGTTGAAGGGAAGAAATTAGGAGGGGTGCTTTGTCAAGTTCAAGGCGAAAAAGTGATCACAGGTTTGGGAATTAATATGACTAACAGCTCTAGTTTAGAGAAATCTATTAGTCTATCAACCTTAGGCCTTAGCATCGATAAAATAGACTTTATTAACAAATTTAATGAAAAAATTAGGAGTGCAATTGAACACAGCGATGAGCATATAATTCAACAATTTCTAATTTATGATTGTTTAATCGGCAAGCGTGTTTACTGGAAAGATGGTAATGGTCAGGTAGTTAAAATTTCGAAAGATGGTCGACTCGTTGTCAGAGACACCTTGAATGATTTAATTTTTTTGACGGAGGAGGTTCATCTACTGTGATTGATTGGAATTCCGAATCATATCATCCCGTTGTCAACCTACCTGAGAAGTATAAAGTTTTAGACTTAACTAAAGGCACGTGGGATTCAGGCGAAAGCAAGTACTCAATTGGTAAATATAATGAATTTAGGCCCAATGTTTATACTACTGATTTATTTGCTGGAGTTCGTAATTTACACGTTGGAATAGATATAGGAGGGCCCGTTGGAACTCCTTGCATGGCTTTTATGAATGGAAAAATACACAATTTTGGATACAATCCAGAAGCTGGAGACTACGGTAACGTATTAATCACAGAGCATGAAATTTCAGGTTCAAAGATTTGGGCTCTTTACGGACATTTAGATTCTAAGTCATTAATTGGCAAATCAAAAGGTCAATCTGTCACAAAAGGGCAAACAATAGGACATTTTGGAAATGAAAGTGAAAATGGTGGCTGGGAGCCTCATTTACACTTCCAATTATCTATAATCGAGCCTGAAACACATGATTTACCGGGAGTGGTTTCGATTCAAGATAGTGCTATTGCTCTTAAATTATATCCTGATCCTAGATTAGTTCTTGGTCCGATTTACTGAGTTAATAACTTTTTAATTGGGTTTGTTTTATACATTAATATGCGTATTGTAGTTTTCCTTATGTTATCAATGATTTTGGTTTCAGCAGGCTGTCTTGACAGCCTTAAAGATGAATTAATATCATGTGAGAATAGTGTTGGGGAATGTAGATATGAAATTCTACAGGATGTTAAGTATTCAAAATTGCATATCGAAATTGACTACGTTTCGGGTTATGAACCAAGTTCCGAAGCTATTGACCTGCTTAGGCAGAGAATCAATGAAGTCACTGATAAAGATTCTGTAACCATAAGTCAAGACAGTTTTGGAAGTACAGATAACAGCTATTCACTTCAAGAGATATTAGATATTGAATCTTCTCAACGTACAAAATACAAGGGCGGAGACGAATTTGTAATTCATATTTTGTACCTTAATGGTGAGTTTGAGGACAATGAGAATACCTTAGGTTTAGCTTACAAAGGTTCTTCATTCGCAATGTTCCAAGAGAAGATTGAAGACGCAGCTTTCTTGTTTATATCGGCTCAAGACATTGAAAAAGCGGTTTTAGTCCATGAATATGGTCATCTTTTGGGATTAGTTAACATGGGATATACATCGCCACACGATCATGAGGACCCTGAACATCCACATCATTCCAACAACGAAGAGTCCGTCATGTACTGGGCAGTTGAAAGTCAGGACTTCTACAATCAACTGGACGGAGAGCCTCCAAACAATTTTGATTCTTACGATTTGGATGATTTAAGTCTGATGAGACAAGGTAAGTTGTAGTGTATAAACTAAAATATATCAATCTAACAATTATTTATATTTTGTTCATTAGTTTACTTAGTCACACACCTAATGATAACTTTCCAGAATCAGACATTGGATTTTCTAATACAGATAAAATATTTCATTTTGTAGAATTTTTCATCTTAGGATTACTTATTCAATTATCTTTACATGAAAGAGAAATTTCAAGTCAAAAAGTAATTGTGTTTATGACCATTATAGTTGGTTTTTCATTTGCCTGTATTGATGAATTACATCAGAGTTTCATTAGAGGGCGTGATTGCTCAGTGGAAGATTTATCGTTTGACTTTTTAGGAATATCTTTAAGCTTTTTTAATTATAAAAACTTTTTTTAATCTTTCTAATTTTTTTTATTTTTACTACTCTTCTAGTTTTAGGTTTGGTATTGAAGGAAATCCATCCTGTACCTTTTTGCGTGCATCTTGGTTCGTCAGTATAATCTGCTGCCATTATACTCTGCGGCTTGTGAATTAGTTATTTAAAACTAATGTTCGTTTTATGTCAGGTGATGGGAGTAAGCCCCTTTCTGTTAACCTAAAAGGTTGGCGACATTTAGCTTCGCATCCTACCTACCGCTCCCGAGCAGGTCTAAGCGGTTACTTGGAATTGCTCCGGCAGGGGTACTCGTTTCATCAAATCCTCCACTGACGTCACGTCCTTGACGATCATTCCTATAGTGGGGCTGTGTCGTTTCTGTTGCATTGCCAATCCTCTCGGATTCCTTACGGCTGCCTTGCTCTTGGAGAGGGGACTTTCCTCAGCCCAAGGCCGTCGGTCGCCCTCCATCTCCTGACAACCATTTAATGATACTCAGAATATATAGTTCACTGTTACGGTAAACCCTTATTTAGCGGATATAATCGCAAATAATGCCAAAGGATGAAGAGGCTTCTACAAATCTAAACCAAAATGAATCAGATTACAAAAAAGCTCACGATAAATGGGTCAAAGAAGTCTTAGAACCTGCTTTAGCAAAGCACCCCGAAAGAAATAAAAAATTTATGACGACTTCTAGTCAAAAAGTCGACAGGTTGTACACACCATTAGATAATTTAGGTAATGATTTTGAAAAGGATATTTCTTTTCCAGGAGAATTTCCATACACACGAGGTATCCACTCAACAATGTACCGCGGTCGTTTATGGACTATGCGAATGTTTGCAGGATTCGGATCTGCCGAAGAAACAAATCAGAGATTCAAGTATTTACTAGAGCAGGGTAATGCAGGCTTGAGTACGGCTTTTGACTTACCTACCCTTTATGGATATGATAGTGATTCCCCTATGGCTGCAGGGGAATTTGGTGAGTGTGGTGTGGGAGTTAGCAGCATTGAAGACATGTCTATTTTATTCAATGATATTCCGCTTGACAAGGTTACTACCTCAATGACGATTAATTCGCCAGCAGCGATGACATGGGCTATGTACATTGCCAATGCAGAAAATAGAGGTATTTCTAAGTCTAATCTTGGAGGCACAATTCAAAACGATATTCTCAAGGAATACATCGCACAGAAAGAATATATTTTTCCACCCAATCCCTCTATGAGATTAGTTACAGATACAGTTGAGTATGGAACTAAAAATATGCCTAAGTGGAATACCATATCAATTTCTGGATATCACATTAGAGAAGCAGGTTCGACAGCAGTTCAAGAGCTTGCTTTTACTTTAGCAGACGGTTATGCCTATGCTGATTGGGCAATTGAAAGGGGCTTGAACGTTGATGATTTTGCACCCAGATTTAGTTTTTTTTTCAATGCTCATAATGACTTTTTTGAAGAAATAGCAAAGTATAGGGCAGCTAGAAGGATCTGGGCTCGGGATATGAAATATAAATATGGAGCCAAAGATCCGCGAAGTTTAACACTTAGATTCCATACCCAAACTGCAGGTTGTAGTTTGACTGCACAGCAGCCTGAAATTAACATCGTTCGTGTAGCAATTCAAGCAATGGCCGGAGTATTGGGAGGTACTCAATCATTACATACAGATTCAATGGATGAGGCTCTCGCTTTACCCTCAGAAAAAGCAGTTCAAATTGCTTTAAGGACTCAGCAAATTATAGCACATGAGTCTGGTGTAGCCAACGTAGCAGATCCTCTAGGAGGAAGTTACTACATAGAATGGTTAACGGATGATATGGAGAGGCAGGCTAGAGAATACTTTGATAGAATAGAGTCTCTAGGAGGCGTAGTTTCAGCAATAGAGAAAGGTTTTTTCCAAAAAGAAATTGCAGCAGCAGCATACAAATATCAACAAGAAATAGATAATGATGAAAGAGTAGTTGTAGGAGTTAATGAATTTACCTCAGACGAGCCGGTAGAGATACCAATTTTGGAAATGGATCCTGAAGGTTTCGAACGGCAATGTAAAAGGTTGAAAGCCCTTCGCTCTAATAGAGACAAGAGTAGGCATTCATCCAGTCTCAGAGCAATTGAGAAAGCTGCAGAAGGCGATGAGAACCTTATGCCTCATTTTATTGAAGCTGCAAAAGCCAAAGCGACTCTTGGTGAAATGTGTGATGTTTTGAGAGGTGTTTTCGGTGAATATAGAGAGGGATCAGATTTCTGAGGATATTTTGAAATCAATAGTATTTGGTCTAACTGGTAAGAATGCCTCAGGCAAAGGAACAGTGGCTGAAATATTGAAAAAAAAGAATTTCACATATCATTCTTTATCAGATTCTCTTAGAGATGAGCTCAAGTCATTAAAAAAGGAAGAGACTCGTGAAAACTTAATTGACATAGGAAATGAACTTAGAGAAAAAGGAGGTCCCGGTGTTTTAGCCGATAAATTAATACCCAAACTAAATTTTGAAAATAATCATATTGTAGACTCAATTAGAAATCCACTTGAGGTAATCTCCTTGAGGAAAGAGACTCTTTTACGTAGGTTTTTCTTGATTTCAGTCGATGCAAATTCAAGACTTAGATATGATAGGCTTTGCTCTCGAGGCAGAATAGGAGATACAGATTCTTGGGAAAAATTTGTAGAGCAAGAGAAGAAAGAAGAAAACGATGATGATCCAAATAAGCAGCAATTATCTAGAACTATGCAAATGGCAGATTATAATATTGATAATAGTGGGACTCTTCAGGAGTTGGAAGCACAAGTCAACAAAATTATTTCTAGTTTATAGATTCCACTCGTATGTTATTGTTAAGAGAAACATGAATGCAATTGGCATTAAATGGAATGCCATTCCAAATGCAACATTTACAATCATCCATCTTCCAGCATAGTTATTTGGCACTTCCATAACTTTGTCTACTACCGTATTTGTGGTATCGACAACTTTACCAGCGAAAAAACCAACAAGCTTGGCTACTCTTTCGTGTGGCAATGCCTCGTTACCTTTGTCTCTAGAATTCTTTAACCAATCTCCCATCTGGAGCATTCTATCAACCATTGGTCTGTACTTCTGGACGTCTACACTTATCAACTTAACAGCCAAATTTCTTGTATCCCATACTCTTCTCCAGTCAAAATAAGTATGTCCTACAAAAAATAAAATCATTAACCATATTTGCCATGGAGGCGTTTGTTCCCAATTTGGAGGAGTTAGTGTTAAATCAAAAAATTCTACAACTCCGTCCTCAGGTTCAAAAATAATAAATCTCAATATTGCAATCGTTGCTGGAACTAACAACCCCACTGTAAATTTCGCAGCTATCGAGTAACCTCTTGGAATTTCTCTTAGTCTTTCAAAAATCCATTTTAGGTGGTGCCCATGAATCTGAATTGCTTTTAATGCAGGTTCTCCCAAGAAGATTAACCTTTGTAAAATAGGAATGAATATTAGTGCGTGAAAGTAGAGTTCCCATGGCGTATCCCACGTTAAGTAATCATCTAACATTTTCTATTTTAGTTAAAGCAGGGTGTTAAAAAAAGGACCTAATAGGTGTTTTATGCCTCGAAAGCGTAGCAGGCGCCCCAAATTCCAAGAAAAGCTTGCTAGAAATAGAATTAACAAGTTATTTTTATTATTCGATTCTAAAAATTTTAATGTACAGATTAACCCTAAAAAATGCATTAATTTCGCTAAACTTATAGGAAAAAGATATAATCAACGATTGCCAAGCTCATATAGAATTAAATTTTGTCGCAGCTGCAATATTAAATTTAAATCAGACAATAGTCGCTTTCGGATTTCTAAAAAAGGCTGGCGCTCGATCAGTTGCTTAGAATGTGGTGCGATTTATCGCTCTAAAATTTAATTTGAATCTATTGTTTTTTGTTCTAGTTCCTTACGATAATTGATTAACCTTTCATCGACGTCATTATTAGAAACGCCTAGTATTCTAGCTGCGAGTAAGGCTGCATTTTCACCGCGGCCGATTCCAACTCCGGCTACTGGAACTCCTGGAGGCATTTGAACAACAGATAGTAATGAATCTAAATTTGCAGGAGAGCTCGATGAAGCACAGGGTACACCTATGACTGGTTTTAGTGTATGTGCAGCTACTACTCCGGGAAGCGCGGCAGAAAGTCCAGCTAGTGCAATGAAAACGTCGGCTTCCGACTGTTCAATGACGTCAACAACTCTTGCTGGTGTTCTATGCGCAGAGGCTACAAAAGTTTCAAATGTGATATTGAATTTATCCAATATCTTTTCAGCTTTTTTAGCTGTAGGCTTGTCGCTTGCAGATCCCATGATTATAGTCACTTGACTCATGTATTTTCAAAAGAGGTATAGATATAAGATGTATGTTGATATGATGTCTTTAAGAAAGGCTGTTTTTACCAACCTGCGCCCGGATAGTGTAGCTTGGAATCACGGAAGCTTGCGGAGCTTCAAACCTGGGTTCGAATCCCAGCCTGGGCGCCATACTTTGACACAGAAACATGAATGTAACAATAAAATTGAAAGAAAATTATGAGCTAACTATGCTTAAAATAGAATCATTGCTTGAAGACGAGGGTGATTGGGTTTCTGCAATGGCTACAGTAGTGAGCGAATTACATAACAATTTCTCTCATTTCAATTGGACTGGATTTTATCGTGTGACTTCACCCAATCTGCTGAAAATAGGTCCGTACCAAGGTAGTCATGGGTGTTTAACTATCCCATTTTCAAAAGGTGTATGCGGCGCTGCAGCTAGGGAAAAGCAGACACAAGTTGTGCCGAACGTTCACGAAAGAGAAGATCATATTGCCTGTAGCTCTTCGACACTAAGTGAAATAGTTGTCCCTGTTATGGACACTAACCAAAATGTCTTTGCAGTACTCGATATCGATTCAGATACGGAAAATGTTTTTTCTAGTTTAGACAGAGATTTTCTTGAAAAACTTTGTAAATACTTGGGCAAAAAATATGGTTAAGTGTAAAATTTTACTATACTTGTTTCCATACTGCCAACTTGTTACAGTATCCATCTTATTTTAATACTTGTCTGATGGGGTAATGTGTCTAACCTACAAGTATACTTGATTTCGGTGATTTTTTTTGCAATGATTTTTAGCCCCTTAGTTCAAACTTCTGAAGAATCTTTCGGAATGCCTACTGAAAATATACACTTAGTGGATAAAAGACTTCAACTAGTTTATTCAGATCCTACTAGAGCTGTCGAATTAGGTTTATCTCCAGCTCCTGAAGGCAAAATCAATTTAGTTGCACAGGTGGTATATCTATTGCCAAGTCACCTAATTTTTATTGAAGATTTAGGAGGTGAAGTTACATCCAGTTTTGAGAGATTCAATGCAATATGCTTTACAATTGACATTAGTAAAGTTCCGGCAATCACTTACATGCCAGATCTGACTTGGTTAGAGGCCGGTGTTCTATTTTATCCTACGCTTGATAATAGCGTAGACTCAATAGGGACTAGCGAAATTTGGGACAATTTTGGTTTTAGAGGAGAAGATACAACAATAGCCATACTTGATACAGGAGTTGATTTTGATCATGAGTCTTTAGATGATTTAGATGATATTTCATCAACATATGACCCTAAGATTGCTATTGATTCTAACGGAATGCTCGGTTTTTATAATGCAAATACTGATCAAGAATATCCTGACGAACAACCACATGATTCCGGAAGTCACGGAACTCACTGTGCTGGGATTGCTGCAGGAACTGGTGGTTCTAGTGGGCAGTATGCAGGGGTTGCACCTCAAGCTAAACTTGTGGGAGTTATAGCTCTAGACGGAGGTTCAGGAGATGAAGGCGATTTGCTTCGTTCAGTGGATTGGACAATTCAAAATAAAGACAGGTTTTCAATTGATGTAATGTCTCTTTCATTAGGTGGTCCAGTTGTAATTCCGGGAGCAACCAACACAGGTAGTTCGTCAATATCTCAAGCATTAGATGTTGCCGTTGAGGCAGGTATTGTTACAGTGGTTGCTATAGGAAATGGAAATTTAGGTTTGGCAGCTCATCCAGCCTCTGTTTCTTATCCTGGAGATAGTGTCAAAGCAATTACGGTAGGTTCCGTTAATGATGATCATTCGAGAGAGATTTACTCTAGCAGAGGACCTACTGGTGATGGTCGTTTGAAACCAGACGTTATGGCTCCGGGTGGAGCTATAATGTCAGCACAAGCAGGTTCAGGCGATGGGTATGTATCATACTCAGGCACTTCGATGGCTACCCCTCACGTTGCCGGTGTGGCAGCTCTTATGCTTCAAGCCAATCCAAACGTTAGTCCTACTTCAAGTACAGACTATGTTAAGCAGATTCTAAGAGAAACTAGTGATCATAAGGTTCCTTTGGATGTAGATTGTGGCGAAATTTTTACCCCTAACAACTGTTATGGCTGGGGTACCGTGGATTTGGTTGGTGCAGTTTCTCGTTCTATGAATCTTAAAGATGTTGCTCTAACTGGAAATACAGGCATTCAATCAGAGACTAGTGAAACATTTGAAGCTTCGATGACCTACACTAAAACAGAACATACGAATCGTGGTAAAGATGGAGGCACTATCAACAATTTTATTCAAGGAAGTGATTTACCAGATAATGTCAAAATAGTGGCTACATATTCTAGTGATTGGCCCAAACCGAATACTTTCCTACTTAATTCAGGAGAAGGCTCAGGCATTAATGCTGAAAGTAGTATGAATTCAGTTTATGAGCAAAATGGTAAGTGGATTTTGGAAGCTAATTTCAACTTTACTGGATCTGTATCATCAGGTTCTTCTGTAGATAGCTTCCCAAGTTTTCAGTTTGATGTAACTGCTCCAGATTTCAACGAGGCTATCTCTTTGACAGTTTTCTACTCAATAAATGATATGTTTGGAGATACTAAGAACTTTACTATAGCCTCATTCACAGAACTCCCTGATCTCTTCATTGAAGAGGTGGTAATCTCAGAAAGCATCCTTGAGGATCAATCTATTCCATTCACCGCTCGAGTTGTTAATCAGGGCCCAGGACCAGCTCGTGAATATCAGCTCAATTTTTACAATGATGGTGAATTATTCGAATCCTTAATGATTGAAGACAGATTGAATTCGAATGAGGCATTTAACGTTCAGGCAGAGTGGATTGCTGTTAAGGGCAATCATGAGTTATCAATAGAAGTAATTTCAGTGGTTCCTCAGGATCTGGATGAGTCAAATAATTATTTTACGTTTGACGTTTCAGTCTCAGAATTTGTTGATATGCAACCGCCCTTAGTTTTCATAACTGAGCCTGACCAAAATGAAATTGTATCAGAAATAGTAGTAGTCAAAGGAAGCGCAAGTGATAATGTCAAGTTGGAATACGTTGAAGTCAGGTTACTGCCTAATGACTGGGAAAGAGCTAATGGTTTTGAAAACTGGTTCTGGTCATGGAATTCAAGTAATGATTTGAATGGTAGATATACCGTGCAAGCTAGATCTTATGACGGATACAATTATTCATCAATATTTTCTATAGATATTGAGGTGACAAATGAGGGTGCGAATCGTAGACCTACGGCTTTCTTAACTTCAAATTTGAACGAGGTTTATGTTGGAGAAAACATTATTTTTTCAGGCAACGGTTCTACAGATGATTCACAAGTTACCAAATTTCAATTTAACTTTGGTGATGGGAGGCAAACAGACTGGAAGGAAACTTCTTGGGTAGAATACTACTTTGAAGAGTCTGGTCAGTTTGAAGTAATCTTAAATGTCGAAGACGATGAAGGTGCTCGCTCTTCTGCAGGTGATTCAATTATAATTGAAGTTAAAGAAGAGCCCGTGAATAATCCACCAATTGCACAAATATTTTCACCAAAGTCTGGAGATGAATTTAGAAATGATGAATTAATTCAATTTTCAGCTCAAGGGTCAACTGATTTCGATGATGACTTAATCAATTTTATTTGGTACAGTAGTTTGGACGGAGAGATATTGCGAACCTCGGCCGTTGTGGGAGAAGCTATTCTTTCCCAAGGCACTCACATCATAACTTTAAGGGTTACAGATTCTCAAGGAGAATATTCAGAGCAATCAATACAAATCTCAGTTTCTTTGTCTGCCGAATCATTTGATACAGATGACAGTACCTTAAGTTCTCTTAGTTTCTCGCTCACAACTTTACTTATTGTAACAATTTCACAAATTAAACGGAAGAATTAGTTTCCATTGAATTCCACTCTTGAAACTTCGTTTTCCCATAAAACTAATTTCACTAAATTGCAAATTTTATTTTGATTTTTATCAAAATTCCATTCATTGTTAAAATGTTTATACAAATTATTCCAGATCCATTCAACAAGAACTTCACTCGTAGGATTCTCAAGTCCTTTGATATCGTTCAAGTAATTGTGGTCAATCAAGTCGTAAGTTGGTTTAATTGCAGATTCAATATGGCCAAAATCAATCACGAAACCAGTTTCTGGGTCAACTTTACCCTCGACATGCACTTCTAGTTTAAATGCTAAACCATAAACGTTTCCACAAGGATGTCCTTCTGGAACTTTTGGTAATTTCCGTGCAGATTCAAATCTTACAATTTGGACTAATTTATGCATATTACAATTCGATAACTTCGCCAGCATCAGGCATAATCCATCTTCTCTGCCTGTATTTCTTTAGAATGTCTTTCTTTTCCTCTCTAAGTTTTCTGTTTAAGTGTATAAGAGCCATCTTTTTTGGACGAGCCATGTCATCGAGCCTTTCTAGTTGCTGAAGAGAGCAATGGGTCTTTGTCCCAATAGTTACAGTTTCTCCTCTCGGATTCTTTACAGTCCCGTCACTAGTGTATGCTTCGTGTACCAATAGGTCAGCATTTGTGTAAAGTTTTGAAGCAGTAGGTGTAAACATTCCATCTCCAGAGTAGCAGAAAACTTTGGTTGGGCTTCCAGCCTCTAGCCTTAATCCTAAATTCTGAACAGTATGCCTTGTATTAACAACTCTTAGATTCCAGTCATCCCACCTATGAGATCTTTGTAATTCCCTGAATCTTAGTGTGAACGGTAAGTTAGCAACCATTCCATGGTATGCAACCTCCATTAATCTTTCTACATTTCTCTGAGTTCCGACAGGTCCAAATAGGTAAAATGGTCTTGTTCTTCCATCTTCCCACATTCTCATCATAAGTGCAGGCAGTCCAAATACATGATCGGCATGGAAATGTGAAATAAATATACCGTCTAAGTAATCAGGTCTTTTTGATTGGTGCCATACCGAAGGAGGTGCAGTTGCACCACAATCCACTAACATTCTTCTTCCTGCAGCTTCTACTAAAATACATGTATGAGTATTATTCTCATCGAAAGCTTCTCCAACGCCTAAAAAAGTTACTTTCATTGTTTTCCTCCGTTTAGGCTGTAGATGTCGCTATAGCTTGCATATTGATTTTCTTTCATGTACATTTTTTTTTTCATTATTTCACATCACGTCATTATTACAGTTAATCTGCAAAAATTATATTCCGCGCACAAAGGGCAAATATATAAAATTAAGTCGTAACCTTTATCAAATGCCTAAAAAA
>CEUU01035283.1_pt1 | contig 16900 bp, 12 predicted proteins | sample 531321 | NCBI WGS metagenome assembly CEUU01 (sample SAMEA2622658, study PRJEB7988) | marine metagenome | isolation source: saline water (ENVO:00002010), including
CCGCCAGACGAGAGAGAAAATCTTCTACCTGCGCACGTTCATCTACGCCCTCATTAAAACGCACAGCAACTGACTGCAGCGGATTGCCGCTTCCTACACTACGGAGCGTTTCGTAGGGTATTATGAGCGTATTGGCCGGCTCGAGATGAACAAAAGGTTTAATAACGACTTTCGTATCTTCAAGACCCTGCTTCTCGCGCTGCTCTTCTTCTGCCATCTCCTGCACGGCCTGTCCACCAGTAACGGCAAAATCCGCTGGCGTTAGAATCTCATCGTCAAGATCTTTAAGGTCCTTCATACGCCGCGAGTCGATTACGCCGATCACCGTGAAATAATCGCCAAACACGCGTATTTGAGCCGTGCCGACTTCTTCTAACGGGATGTCCAAATTGCCACTAGAAATCATGTCACTAGGCAGAATACAAACCTTCTCTTCGCCCGGCTCAAACCAGCGCCCAGCAATGAGGGCTCGATCCAAGGCCGTAACTTCGCGTTCCTGTGGCGTTAGTCCGAGTACTCCCAGTGCATTATGCGCTCGTTCCCCGCTTTTCATCTTGATATGTGCTTTAGACTTATTGCTGTACCAGCTACGCGGAGCAACAACACCAACCTGTCCGAAGTTGCTAAGCGCATATTCAAGGACTGAGTCCTCCATGGGATTCCATGCCTTACTGCGAATTAATATCCCCTCGTAAAGACCCTCGTTATCACGTTGGATCTGATTAAACCGCATACCCGTACTGATAGAAGTAAATGAAAGCACAGTAAAGGTGAGCAAGAGCAGCGTGAGGAACGTCAAAATAGTACGCGTCTTACGGCGTTTCATATTAGATATACCTAACTGAAAGGCCGTAACCGAAGCGCTTGAACGACTCACATCCGTGTCGTGTATAACGGCCACTTCAGTACGTAGCTTTTTCATTTGTTCATTAAAACGACCTGATATGATCGACATGACCAAAACAGCAAGAGCAATAATCACAAAGGCAAGCAGTATCACAAACGGGTTAGAGAGCTGAAATGCGGGATGGACCAACCACAGGATAGTCCAGATGACCATAAATACGCCGACAAAGCCGAGTATCTGGTTTTTTATAGTCCCCGCCGTGACAATCAGGCGTTCCGTAAAGAATGCGCAGGGAATCACCAGAGCCATAAAGAATATGATGCCCTGCACAACGTCGTTTTGAGTCGACTTCACGTCGGGATACGCACGAGACTCTAAACCAAATGCAGCACGCGTATGGCGCACAAAGTCGCCCCAGCGTTTCTCTGACTGAGCCAACTCGGCTGCGTCTAGTTCGGTGCGCGCCCTTTCGTGCAAACTGTTAAGCCGCTGGTTTTCTATGGCAAAACTTTTTAATTCGCGCATACGCGATTCGTCGAGCGTCCACATATCTTTAGCAGCCTGATAGGTCGTGCGAGCAAACGAAACACCCGAGCGAATCTCAAACCCTTCCCCTTCGGCCTTGTCCCTGTCCGTTATGCTCGTTGCATTGAGCAGCAGAGAACGAAAGCCCATGAGCCCCGCACCAAAACCCATTTTAATACTCGAGCCGGGACGGGCAAAAAGCACACCAACTGGTTCGTTTAATGCAGAGGGTCCCTCTCCCGTTGTAAAACCATACTCAACCGGTGCGCTATTACTCTCATCAAAGACCGTTACTCCCCCTAACTTGGTCAGGTAGAGCGGATCGACAATATCGAAAAAGTTGTAGGCTATACACGGAAATAAAATGACCATCCACTCTTTATCTCGCCAATCCATGGTTACAAGCATCGGATAGGCTTCGTCTCCCTGCACACCTTTGTCCGGCGCGTAGACGATCTGGCCAGTGATCGGGTCCATATAGTAACCTTCAATCTGAACCCGATTTACACGTATTCTGTTTACGTAAAACGCTCCGGTCTCATCGACGATCTCATAGTACTCGCCTCGCACACCCTTGTAGGATTTCATCTTGCCGTTACGCACCACAGCAACTGCTCCAGTGCGCGGTAGATCGGGGACTATGCTTCGGCGTGGGAAGACCATAGTGCGCCCGGTCAGCGAACGCAGGTTGTCGCGTAGACGCATCTTGAAATCGGGGAAGAGTTCGGGATCTTCAAAAGCCATATGGAACATTCCAGACAAGACCCGTATCTGCTTCGCCAGGTTGCCGTAGTTAACTTTTTCGGCAAGATCAAGCGGCGTGTCTACCAAAAAACGCGCATCATTGACCGTGACAAACGCAAGCGCTGGAGTTCCCGTAGCCAACACAAGTTCACTGTTTACAGATATTTCTCCAGGGACGAAAGTAGACCAACTCATACCACCTTCGGGACTTATGCCATTCACCAAAACATCACGCTGCTGGTATCCTAACTCGTGACTAATCTCCTTTGCATAGCGCATAAAGTTCTTACCAAAGGGAGCAAAATACCGCTTGTAATAAAACGAACTATTACTGTTCCAGACACCCAATTCGTCAGTCTGTGTAGAAAGGTCTAAGCTGATAAACAGCTTAACCTGAAGCGAATCTCCCTTGGGTCCGACCCACTGGCGATATAGCTGATGACGCACTTCATCGTCTGACAGTGCCTTGCTCCTAAGCTCTTCGCTATCAGCAAAGCGTTCACCGTCCAAAATCAAGGCACTTCCTTCAACCTCCAGCAACTCGTCTGCGATAGCGTCCTCTATGATCCGATCGACAAGCAGTTCGTTGCCACCAATAGCATGACGCACAAGTGCTTCTTTACCAGTAAACTCCTCACGTCCTATCCGATACTGCACGCCTTCTTTATCAATCAGATTCCGCGCAAGCGCCGCGTCGACCACGCGCCGAACTAACATGTGATCGATGAAAGGATCTTCTTTGCGCAAATAACGCTGAATAAAATCGTCGACTCCGCGCAGGCCTATGTGATGAGCCGAAGTGGCAAGAAAAACGACTGTGCGTGCAGGAGGGTTCTCGCGAAAGTATCGAGCAAGTTCCAAAAGGGCTGTAGCACTTGCAGCTTGCTCGGCACCGGGGGTCAATGAAGGCACGACAGACATCGCATCGTAGTATCCCTCGAGCACGACGACGTCTTCTTTCAAGAGTGGGTCGTAGCCGGGAATCGTCCCCATAATATTCCAGGCAGAACGACGCTCCCAGTCCATCTGATATTCGAGATGAGCTTTTAAGGATGAGTCGGCCTTTAGGCGCGCGCGCAGTAACTGACCATCCGCTTTGCTCACCCAGAATCGCGGCACGTCCAGAGGCATGGAGAGAAACTTCTTCTCCCCTTCGAGATAAACGGTAGAATCGGGCTCTACAAATATCAGCGCACTCGCCCCGAGGTACGCGGCATTAATCCACGCGTCTCCCGAGTTAAAATCCATAATTACAGCGGCTCCCTCAACTTCAAATCCATCCATGGCCACGTAATCACCTTTACCTGCATCCACTAGGTGAGCATCAACTCCCCCTTCAGGTAGCGTTGATGTTTTTACGAGGTTGGGCCATATGCCGTGCAATCGCACTGCTTCTCCCGTATTGGGCAGGATCAGTTGCCCCCCCTTGTCCATCGGGATGGAAACATCGTATTCATGCACTTCAATGTCGTCGAGGCCAATATCGCGAAAGTTGTCTTGGATAAATCGAGCCGCTTCATCGGCTCCTGGATATCCAACTACTCTGGATCCCAAACCTGCTAGATGCCCGAGCGTTTCCTGCACTCGAGAAACGGGCGTTGATTTTGCCAACTGAGCAAAGTCGACTTGGGCAATCACGCCGTTAGGTAAGACAACTAGCACAGCACACAACAGTAGAAAAAAGTGCTTGGCCTTAGAGTCATTATTTTTCAAATTTGAATATCCCGTTTTCTACATTGTTTCTTGCACGTCGGTACTAATATAAAAAAAAATTGACTGGGTTCCACCTCAAGGCATTGAGCACGTACTGATGCTTTGAATACGCTTTGTTTTGAAGGTTTTACCTACAAATTTAATCGATTTCGAACCCAGTGAGCCAACAGACCAATTAAGATACCGCTTATTAGGCCACCTAGCAATGCAACCGGCAGTAGAGTCCATATACCCCACTGCCCTATGTACCAATATGCCAATACAAGCTGAGCGAGTTGATGAGTTACAGCGCCCCAAATTCCCAGACCCACTGCGCTGAACACAGACCCACCTACAGACCGCGCCACGGACATAACCGACCAACTACACATGCCCGCTCCAGCACCAATAAAAAAAACGGGATTGGCCAGAGTACCGCTCAGGAGTCCTCCGAGAAAAAGCTTTAACACGCTCACCGCAAGAGCGGCAAGTGGACCATAACTCATTAGCGACAACACGACGGGCAAATTCCCCAACCCCATCTTCATCCAAGGCAAGGGACGCGGAGCTAACCCCTCAAATATGAATAGTGCAACCGCCGCCGCTGCCAATAGGCCCGTGCGCGTCAACCTCTGAGTTGAGGTTTCCATCAGCGGCTAACCGCGTCAACTCCCAAACGCGCGCCCAGTATGGTCACTACAATTCGATTGGGAATACACACAATCATATCGCCCTGGCGCTGCACCCATCCCCGATGGACACACCTCTGGAAGAGACAGGAAGATGTGCGCATCCGAATCCCAGATGATCCAACCTCCAGTTCACTCATTCCTTTTGGCCCCCGCAGATTACGGATAGTATGTTCATCCATGTTGTATATCTGAGTGTCACCTTCACTCTGAATTTTCACTCGAGACCCCTGTTCCTTACTGTATTCAACGCAGTAAAGACCTCCTATAGCTAAGGTAACGACAGCAATTAAGATACGATCTCCAATCGTCAGAATTGACAACCAATAGATGCACTTAAATACGCGAATCACTCACAATATCCAATCATTAGATTGCCCCACATCATAATTGACTTGCTTGACACTCAGAATCAACTTTGCTACAATTCTTGAATTGCAAAATCCATAGAGTGTATATTCATACAAGGAGCAGTACAGTGGCCGACACCCTAGGCGATACCATTCTTCAACACCTGAAATATGTCGATGGTGTGGAAGGCATCCTAGGACAGTTTTACTATCTTAGCGATCCCGATAAATTACAGCAAGGAATAGAACGCTGGTTACTGCACACTCCGGAGGGACGAGCTTGGTTGGACAGTTTAGGGTTCGTAAACAAAGAGGCTGTTATTAAAGTTATAGAACAGGTTGAGACCAACCTTGAAGAGTCGAGCCGGGACTTGGTAACAAAGATTCAAACGCTACGCTCGTATGTAGATGCTAAAGGCACAACTGAATAAGAACGCGCGCGTATCTTTTTTCTAGAGACGCCGTAAACGCGCGGCATTTTTGTCGCCTTACAAGCGAGGACTTCATGCATTGGTGGATTGCCACCGTAGTTTGTATATGCACGGCTCTCATCATTCAATATTTTTGCTCTAGTAAGCTACTACGCATGAAACAGCAGATCTCTATGAAGAATATGGCGCTGCGCGATGCGCGTGCAGAGGGCGCCCGAATAGAAGAAAAAGAGACAGAGCTTAAAAACCAGCAAAAGAGTTTGACTTTTAGCATTCAACGCATGCGCAAAGATATCAAACGCCTACGCGATCAGATCTCAGAAAAAGGACTCGAAGTCCCCGAGCCCAGTTTCCCTTTAGAAGAAATAGAAGCAGATGCTGAACAGGAGGAAAAGGCCTAAATACACGGGGTCTATTCCCCTTACACCTGCGCGATCCCAAGCAGCCCTCTCCCACTTCCCCCAGATATACCTTTCTAACCATATTTTCTGCCCGGGCCTGTAGCTCCAATGCAGTTTGTTTTTTGTCCCTGTCTATTCTGCGGTCTGATGATCGCAATTGGTAACACCCGAGGTCAACCGTCTAGGTGTTTTATCAACCGCATCTTTGGTATATTAAGAATAGGAGAAAACAGACAGCCATGGAAAGAAATCCGCACCAAATCCTGCCTCAAGCCAATTTGACTCAACATACGCCCCAACAACAAGATACTAACAGCCACCTAGACTCTGTTCTAGAACAAGCAAAAGATCAGCTACAACTGCAGATGCTCCTTATTGAAGTCGCGTCTTGCGATGATAACGCAGATTTTGCGCTCATTGCTCGCGCTTACGATTTTGCTCGCCTGCGTCACGAAGGACAGCATCGCAAATCAGGTCATCCCTTCTTACAACACTGCGTCGAGGTTGCGCGCCTTCTCGCCCAATTGCGCATGGACGATACGACAGTCGCCGCTGGCCTGCTACACGATGTGATAGAAGACACTACAGCCACATACGAAGAAGTATCCAATTCATTCGGTCATAAGATTGCCGATTTAATTGACGGCGTCACTAAGATAGACCGCTTCACCTATGAGAGCCGAGAAGAGCGACAGGCCGAAACCTATCGCAAAATGCTCCTTTCAATGGTGAAAGATATCCGCGTTATTCTCATAAAACTCGTTGACCGCTTACACAATATGCGCACACTCGATTATATAGGAGCAGACGCACAAGAGCGCATTGCACGAGAAACTGTAGAGGTTTATGCCCCGCTCGCCCACCGCTTTGGTTTAGCTCGCATACGCTGGGAACTAGAAGATCGAAGCCTAAAGTTCCTCCACCCCAAAGTCTATTCAGAGTTGCGAGAAAAAGTCTCAATGAAGCGGCGCGAACGAGAAGACTATATAGAGGAATTCAAAAAACCGATTGAAGCAGATTTACAAAAAAGCAACATAGAGGCAGAGATCGGTGGTCGTCCAAAAAACTTTTTCAGCATTTATAACAAGATGAAGGCTCGCGATAAACCCTTTGAAGAAATTTACGATCTGCTTGCCATACGCATTATTGTCGACAGCATGCGCGAGTGCTATCAGACACTCGGACTAGTGCACGCTATCTATCGCCCCATACCCGAACGCATCAAGGACTACATATCCATGCCCAAGAGCAATATGTACCAGTCTTTGCACACTTCGGTCATCGGCCCACGTGGTCTTCCTGTTGAAGTACAGATACGCACTCGTGATATGCATCATACCGCAGAGATAGGTATTGCAGCTCATTGGCGCTATAAATCAGATGACAAAGATCCCAACGACTTTGATCAACACATGAGCTGGCTCCGGCAGATCATCGATATGCAGCAAGAAGCAACAGATCCAGAAGAATTTCTTGAGAACCTAAAAATTGAGCTTTTCCAAGATGAGATTTTTGTGTTTACACCAAAAGGTGACTTGCATCAATTCCCCAAAGGGGCTACTCCAATAGACTTTGCCTTTAACATACACACAGATATTGGCATGCATTGCCTCACGGCCAAAGTAAACGGACAGGTCGTTCCTCTAAGCACACAACTCTGTAGCGGTGATACGGTAGAGATTGTCACTTCGTCTCAACAGTCTCCCAGTCACTCTTGGTTGGATTCGGTCCAAACTGTCAAAGCACGGCAGTCGATTCGACGGTGGCTCAAAGACGAACAGCACGCGCACAGCGTTCGCCTCGGACAAGAAATATTGGATCGAGAACTCAAGCGCTTTCCTGATGTCGCCGTCAAACACGACCTGACAACTATAGCCAAAGAAATGGGCCTACCCAGCACAGAATATCTTTACGCAGCGCTAGGCAGTGGCGATTTGTCGGTCGGACGACTAATCGGACGTCTCATCCCCCAGCAGCCTAAACAGAGCAAGTTACGCAAGCAAGATAAAAGAGGCGTCCGCATTCAGGGCATAAATGACCTGATTATGACTTTCGGAAAGTGCTGCACTCCCATACCAGGAGACACAATTGTAGGCTTTATTACCCGCGGTCGCGGCGTTACTGTGCACAGGACAGACTGTCCCAATATCGGTCAAATAAGTGAGGAACCAGAGCGTATTCTTCAGGTAAACTGGGACGTTGAAAAAGATCAGGCCTTTACAGTGCAACTCCGCGTGCGCAGCCACGACCGCAAGTTCCTCTTATCGGATATCAGCAAAGCGTTGGGAGACTGTGGATGCAATATACAATCCGCAACCACGCGTACTCTGGGTCCGATTGCAGAACAGGATTTTGGGGTCGATGTAGTCAACATTACCCATCTGCAACAGGCAATGAAAAAAGCTAATGAGATAGAGGGAGTGCTCGAGGTGCTGCGCATAGATGAACAATCTGACGAACAGATCCACGCCTTGAAGAATTGAGTTTCTATTAGCGTAAAAGCGGTTCTAAATTGGCTCTTATGGCGCGCGGTTCGGTGGTCAACATAAGACACCCCAAATATCCTCCCATTTTTTCTTCTAAACGGACCCAAATAATTCTCACCTACACTACACGACCAATAGCTTGGCGCTATCTGAAGCGCGCTTGAGCTTGTTGTCAAGTCACACTTCATCTGGCCAGAACACTTTCTCTTATCACTAAATATTACACTTAATCTCGTGAAGTTAGAAGACGCTCTAAGCGACCAAGCCAAGTTGGCATTATATTCCACACAGAGCATATTACGTCGCAATTAGACGTGAAACAAAACTTATTGGCTTTACACAAGTATGCCATGGGCATTCATAACGGATCCTTCACTATGTCGACACAACGCTCATTTTTTCGCACGAATATCGCCGAAATGGAAAGCTATATTCCGGGTGAACAGCCCCAAACCGACAGCTACATAAAGCTCAACACCAACGAGAATCCTTATCCTCCCTCGCCGGCCATACTCGATCAACTGCGCCAATCCTGTACGGATGACCTGCGCTTGTACCCAGATCCAAGCGCAGGTAAACTGCGCTCCAAACTCTCTAACGTGTTTGGCCCATCTCCTGAGCACTTTATCGTAGGCAACGGATCGGATGAACTGCTAACCATTATTATTCGCAGCTTTGCCGGTGAAAAAGACAAAATCGCCTATGCTTATCCAACTTATGGATACTACAAACCTCTAATTGATGTCCAGGGTGCTCGAGCTGTTGTTGTCGACTATCCCGACGATTTTTCCCTACCACCACAGCTGTCCGAGACGGATGCACGCATTACGTTCATAGTCAATCCGAATGCTCCGTCTGGTACGCTGGTATCTAATTCTGAATTAGCTCAGGTCGCAGAAAAAGTAAGGGGAATCCTCGTTATCGATGAAGCGTACGTAGACTTTTCTGACGGCGGCAGCATCCAACTGATTAGAGACTTCGATAACGTCATAGTTGTCCGCACCATGTCAAAGTCATTTTCTCTAGCCGGCATGCGTATCGGTTTTGCTTGTGCATCTCCAGATCTTGTCACAGGGATGTGGAAAGTCAAGGAACATTACAACCTCAATCGTCTCAGCCTTGTAGCAGCCGAAGCCGCACTCGACGACATTGCGAGTATGCGCACCCACGCCGAACAAATATGCCAAACGCGTACCCGACTGACCGAAGATCTGCGCACACTCGGTTTTTTTGTCTGGGATTCGGCGGCTAATTTCGTGCTCGCTCGCAGTCCACATACCCCTGCAGAGGACATTTACAATATGCTTCGAGAACGAAAAATCCTAGTGCGTTACTTCAACCAGCCGCGCCTCGATGACTGCCTACGCATTAGTATTGGCACCGATGCAGAGATTGATGCATTTACTAAAACTTTACGAGAGATTCTATCCTCTTAACAATCAACGCCGTCGCAGACGCATCATGCGTCCCAACAATTCGACTTCTGCTACTCCCATCCCCAGCTCTTTAGCGACAGTAGCAGCTGCGTGTCCCCTTTCGAGCCGTTCCCAAGCGCGCGCATATGTGTCATTAGGCCCCTGTCGGACATTAGAACTCTGCCCCACTCTTTTTCCCCCATGCGTTTTGCCCGTCCACTCAAGCGAACGACTTACCACCTCGAGGCGATCACACACCCTTTGCACTTGTTGCTGTTGTCTCTGAAGCTCTTCTAACTGACTTAAGAGTTCATTCCGCTCTCTACAAAGCCACAAACGAAACCACCACCCTATGCTTGCGACGATACAGATTAAAAGCGCATCAGTCAGAGCAATTTGCCAGAGTACATCACGCATCAAACGCTCCTTCAGCGACGGGAAAACGTAAAGAAAAACGCGTTCCTTCGCCGTATTCACTATGCACCTCAATCGAACCGCCGTGCCGCTCAACGATTCCGTAGCTAACAGACAAACCGAGACCAGTGCCACCCTGCTCTGAACGTGTACTAAAAAATGGTTCAAAGATGTTGTCAAGCAACGCATCGGGAATGCCAATTCCTGTATCGGCAAATTCCATAAGCACGGCCTCATCAACAACGCGAGCGGAAACCGCCAACGTCCCACCTTCTGGCATAGCATGCTGTGCGTTTATAATCAAATTCAGAAAAACCTGCTCTAGTTCGCCTATATTACCTGCGACTAAAGGCAAACAGTCGTCGCAAGTGAACACAATCTTTACTTCTGCACGCTCAAGTTCGTGCTGCACCAATTCAAGCGTCCGATCCAGCGCAGCTACCAAGTCACATGGGCCCCAAACTCTCTCGGCGGCATTGTGGCCGGCAATATCTAGTAAACCGCGAATAATTTTAGATATGCGTTTTACTCCGCGTTCAATAGATTCCAACCCCTCTTCCAAGCGGTCTCCCGACGCTGCGTTCATACGTAACAGTTGAACACGACTCAACATGATTTGTAAGGGATTATTGACTTCGTGGGCGACGCCGCCAGCTAGACGACCAATTGCGGCCATCTTCTCCGCCATGAGTAACTGCTGTTGAGATTCTTTCAATTGGCTACTACTATACGTTAACTCGCTGTACAAACGCGCATTCTCGAGGGCGATTGCCGTCTGATTTGCCAAGACGCTGAGTAATTCCATTTCCCCTGCAGTGAAAGCATCTTTGGGACGACGACAGTACAAGCCGTATAAGCCTATGTTTCGAGCACGAACTCTGAGCGGCACGAGTACGACACTACAGGTTTCCATGCCCGAATGCTCGACCGTGCTCATATCTTCTACGACTACGGGACGCTGTCCGCGTAGTACCCAGTCGACGATTCCATCATCACACTGAGCCTGAACGCATTGCACTATGCGCTGGTCGCCTCGCGTATAAAGGACGTCGAGTTTCATATCACCTCCACCAAGAGAGAATACCCCGCAGCTCTGGCTAGGCAAAAAACGTGCGGAAAGATCCATCAGGGCCGAGATAATATCAGAAATCGCAAAAGTCGTGCTAATCGCTTCAGTCAACTCATGCAGATTAAGCAATTCATCCATAGAAGCGCGCAACGACTCATAGTCACTTTTCTCACGCAGGACTCGATCGTGAAGCTGCCTATTTTCTTCTTGAAGTCCTAAAACGCGTGCTTGACTCTCTCTAAGCGACTCTGCTAATATGTCAATATGAAACCTAAGGTCCCATACCTGGTCAGGATGAGCAGATGTCTTAATTCGATCTAATAAATGCCTTATCTGAGCTATAGCTTCTTTTTCGGGCAACGCGCTATAGACAGGCTGCTCGTCGTTCACGGTCTACTTTATCTCGATAGTGTAAATTACCGGGCCCACGTCACGCGGCCACATCTTCGCCTTCTTCTTTATCATCCTGTTTCCCCTTCGATTCGCCGCGAGCAATTCGCGTAAATATGTCAGCTTTATCCATCTCTTCCTGCATCTGTTCACCGTGTGAGAAGATGCGATAAAGAGCCGCTTTGGGATCATCATATATGCCAAATGTGCGCAGTGCAGCAGGATCAAGCGGGGGAAGCTTATCTCCTCCTCCATCGCCAATTTTCTCGCGGCGACAGAGAAAATCTGCTAAATGTATTAAGGATGCGAGTTCTGCGTCCTGCTTTAGAAGTCCCGGCTTGTGATGGTAAGCAATCGCCGTAACCAGCTTGTCCGGAAGATTCCATTTCTCTGCAAGCCACAGGCCAATTTGCGTATGCGTAACACCGAGAACTAGCTTTTCTGCTCTACCAATATAAAGCCCTTCATCTCGCGTTAAAGACAGTATTTGCTCAAACTCTTCGGTAAAATACTGGCTGAGAATAAGCTTACCAATATCATGTAAAATCCCGGCCGCAAAAGCCTCTCCCTGTATGCGATAGCGGAGTCGATCTGCGAGCAAACGAGCAGCCACTCCGCAAGCGATAGAATGCTCCCAAAATTTTTGGCGATCGAAGCTAGTCTGCGCACCACCTGCCGCAAAACGCTCTAATACAGATACACTCAGCCCCAGGCTCTTAACCGTCTCAAAGCCCAGCACTACAACAGCGTGATTTACAGTAGCTATTTCGCGCGAAAAACCGTAAAAGGCAGAATTAGCCAATTTGAGAATTTTAGCAGTGAGCGCTTGATCTGTAGAGATGAGTTGAGAAACTTCGCTTGCTGAAGTCTTGGGATCGTCTATCAGGCCAATCATCTGAGTGATGACCGTAGGCAACGTGGGCAAGCCGATAATACTCCGAGTGATTCTCTTTATGCGCTGCTGCTTCTCAGCATCCAAAACAGGACTCCTGGAGATGAGAATTATCAGGCCATGAAACGTTTGCGCAGCTTGGATCTCAACCCAAGGACAGCCTTGGTATGCAGCTGGGAAACGCGCGATTCAGATAGCTCTAATACTTGTCCAATTTCCTTGAGTGTAAGCTCTTCATAATAATACAAGGCAATAACAAGACGCTCTTGCTCGGTGACTTCTCCGAGCGAATCGGCGAGCAAGTCACGCATCTCCTCACGTTCTAGGTTGCTGAGCGCACTCGGTTGATCTTCCGAGCGCAACGTATCGACCAGTGCAACGGGCTTGTCATCATCCTCCCCGAAACTCGTCTCATTTAGGGAGAGCAATGAAGCCGAACTCACATCGTCTATGATGTGGTAGTATGTAGCCATATCAACGCCGAGTCCCGCAGCCAATTCATCTTCTGTCGGTGAGCGTCCCAATTCGCCCTCGAGTTTTGACAAGGTACGCTCAACCTCACGAGACCGAGCGCGTGTCGAACGAGGTACCCAGTCCATACCACGTAGTTCGTCTAAGATCGACCCGCGAATACGCAAAGATGCATAGGTTTCAAACTTTACACCTTTACCCGTATCAAAGTTACTGTAAGCCTCTATTAACCCAACAACGCCTGCATTGATTAAATCATCCATCTCTACAGAACGAGGTAAACCAATGGCCAGACGACCGGCGATATACTTTACCAACGACAGATATTCAACCAGTTCTTTTCGCGTGTCTTCGCCCCCAGGCACACTTTGAACAGTCTGCTGCTGAGAGTATTTCTTTTTTGCACTAACTGCCGACGTATTTTTAGAACTCATGAACTTACTTTCACCTGTGTTTTCCAGTCCGCGTCTTCCCATCCCAACACGCTATCGAAAAAGCCAGCAGATCGACTTTCGAGCTTATTATTATCAAACCAAAGAGCCAGCTTTTCGATCGCTTCCGCTGCGGGGGAGGGCGGATCAATCTGCGCAAAGGGCACCTGTCTTTTAGCGGCTTCTCGAACAAACCGATCAAATGGAATATAACCCCGATTGTCAATCTGCGCCCCTAGAAATCGTACTGTAAGTTCGGCGAACTTATCCTGCAATTCCTCCGCTTCGGACTGTGATTCTGCCATATTTATCACCAGGTGCACTGCCATATCAGACCGCTCTACAAGCAGAGCTTTCATAGTTGCATATGAGTCGGCAATAGCGGTAGGTTCGGGCGTAGCGACCAATACCATTCGTTGAACTGCTACAGCTGCCTCAATCGTCTTGGGTACTAATCCAGCCCCGGTATCTACGATGACATAATCAAACTGCGCTTCGAAAGAACTCAGATCTGCACGAATATCTCCCACTCCCGGCCCTAATTCCCATCCAGCATGCTGTCCACTAGCCGAAGCCGGAAGCAAAACTAGTCCCTCAGGCCCTTCAACCGCCACTTCTTCAGCACGGCACTCGCCGCGCAGAACATGTTCTATGCTATTTTCTACTCCACATCCCAGAAGCAGCGCACTGTTGCCCAAACCAAAGTCGGCATCTACCAAAAGCGTGGGTCGCCCCATCCGAGCCATAGCTACAGCCAAGTTCACCGCGATGCAACTCTTACCCACGCCTCCTTTGCCGCTAGTTACCGCCAAAGTCTGACCCATCTTCTCTCCCATTATGTGTTCTGTCTTTCGGGAACACGTCCTAAAATCTGCGCTACAATCTTATTCATATCGCCAGCCTCTATCTCGCCTGGCACCTGCTCCCCTACAGTCATGTAGGAAGGGGGTAATTCGCTCTGCATGACCGTGCTAAGCATTGCTCCAGGACGAACGACTTCATCTACTTTGGTAAACAGCAGACGACGCACCCCAAAAATACGGCTGGCTTCCACAATATCGAGTGCATGTTCATACCCATTGAGTGCATCAATTACTACGTGGACTTCTTGAACACCTGCTGCAGTAAAAAGACGATGCTGACGTTCACACTCGGCTTGATCATTCGGCCCACATCCGGGGACATCAATTAAAATTAGCTGAGCCTGCTGATGTCGATCGACCACAGAAGCTATGTCCTCTTCCGAATAGGCCGTTTCCAAATCGACACCTATGATATGTGCAAATGCCTTGGCCTGATCTAATCCCCCTACGCGACGGTCATCAGCTGTTACTAAGACGATTTTTTCTTTTCTCTTTAGTGCAAAACCCGCAGCTATCTTAGCCACGGCCGTTGTTTTACCAGCTCCGGAGGCACCAAAAAAGCCGATCACCTTACGTTTTTTACCAATTCGAATGTGCTGACATGCGGGTATACTTTCTGCAATACTACCAGCAATCCAGTCTCCTATCTGCTCGCGATCCTCTAGTGCATCACCGCTAAGGGCACGCAATGCACCAGCTGAAATATTTTCAACCAACGAAGACGCAACTCCCATGTTCCGCAGTCGCTCAATTAACCGGCTCAGCGCATCTGTCATAACCAATGTAGATGCTTTCCCTTGTCTTTCCACACGCGCTAGCGTTTCCTGCATATAGCGTAGCTGACGCATAACACGCTTGAGATCTTTTGCACCTTGCACACCGGCATCCCCGACGCCGTGATCTTCTTCTTGGGAAGGCACCTCTATCACAGACTCAGCATCAGAAGGCGGTAAAGAGTCCACGGGGTCTTTTACAACGCTGTGTGCTCCGTATCGATGTGCAGCGAGTCGCGATACACCAGCAGAAGGTCGAACTGCGGGCTGTACCTGCTTTCTGGCTGGCGCCGCGCTATCATCAAGTGCGGCCATAACCTCAACTCGCGCATCCTCGCCAGTATTAAAGCGATTATTTCGGCGAATCTGGCGCGTATTTAGAATAACGGCCTGCTCGCCGAGATCATCTCGTACTTGCTGCAGAGCCTCCGGCATATTCCGGGCTATGTATTTGCGTATCTTCATATGCATTCAATGTGATAATACCCACAGATGTAACCTCTACATCGGGCGCAATTTCGTTATATGACAGCACGTGAAGCATGGGAAAGTTAGCAGCCGTCAGCTTGCGAAATGCAAGGCGGGTTTGCGGCGCAGCCAGCACTACAGGCTGCTGTCCGTTAGCCACCATTTGGTCCACTAACTCCGTCAAACCAACAAAAATTTCATTGGCTACATCAGGTGCAACGGCGACGACGATACCAGCAGGCGAACTCTGTACCGCCTCTACTACGAGCTGTTCAACTCCGCCGTCAATAGTTAAGACTGCAATAGCGTTATCAGGCGCTTCTTTAAGTAACGCATTACAAATCGAACGACGTAGCGCTGTCCGAACATACTCGCTGAGCACTTCAACGTCATCGATGCGGCTGTGCTCAGATAATACTTCAAGTATAGTGCGCAAATCTCGAATAGGCACACGCTCAAAAAGCAGATTTTGCAAAACGCGCTGTAGCTTGCCAACAGCCTCAGAGTCCGGTACGAGCTCCTCGACTATGCTAGGAGAAGTCTGCTTGAGCTCATCCAGTAAATGCTGCGTCTCCTGTCGACCAAGAAGCTCATGAGCGTAGTTATTAATTACCTCGGTCAAATGAGTGGCCAACACGGCCACGGGCTCTACCACATTGTATCCCAGCAATTCGGCTTTCTCGCGAAGTGCCGGTACGATCCAACGAGCCGGCAAGCCAAAGACCGGGTCAATTGCCTGTGAACCATCTATCTCACCTTCGGCAAAACCTGGATCAATCGCCATGAGCTGCTTAGCCTGTAATTCTCCGCTCGCAACTGGATTACCCTTCACGCGTATCTGGTAGGCAGTAGGCGGCAGTTCCGTACTATCGCGGACGCGCACGGGCGGCGCCACATACCCCATATCCATCGCCGCTACTTTACGAATTTGCATGATACGCTCGATGAGATCTCCCCCCTGATTTGCATCAACGAGGGGCACTAGCTGATATCCAACCTGCACTTCTAATTGATCTACGCGCAAATAATCTTCGGGGCGTTCCTCAGTCTGATCTGCATGCGTTTCTGCTTCCGCTTCCACAGCCTTCTGGTCTTGCTTACGCTTGCGCACTAACAGGGAAACCCCGATGAGCAATGATCCGATAGCTGCAAACGGCCACGTAGGCAAGCCGGGAATCAGCCCCATAAACAGCAGCATCGTTCCAGCAATTAGTCCCGCCTGCGGACGTCCCGTCAGCTGCTGGTTAATATCTGAACCCATGTTTCCATCACTGGTGGCACGCGTAACGATAATACCTGCTGCAGTAGACGTAATAAGAGCGGGAATCTGCGTGACTAACCCGTCTCCTACCGTGAGCAAGGTATAAGTCTGCAGTGCCTCTGCTAAACTGAGGTCGCGTTGCAGAACACCGATGGCAAATCCGCCAATGATATTAACAATCGTAATCAGGATGCCGGCTACGGCATCACCACGAACAAACTTACTAGCACCGTCCATCGCACCGTAAAAATCGGCCTCGCGTGATATATCTTCGCGACGCTGTTTTGC
>CEUU01073570.1_pt1 | contig 16886 bp, 11 predicted proteins | sample 531321 | NCBI WGS metagenome assembly CEUU01 (sample SAMEA2622658, study PRJEB7988) | marine metagenome | isolation source: saline water (ENVO:00002010), including
CACAATGAGTCGAACAGTGCTTTCGCACTACGCGCCATGCCCGGCGCACGATAAAAAAAGCCACCTCAAAGAGGTGGCTCAACCGTCGTGAGTCAACGAGGTTATACGGAAATCAGAACTTCACACCGACAGCCAGCTGGATACGGCGTGGGTTGTAGTATTGACGTGGCGTACCAAAGTTTTCGTCGACAACATAGGGGTTATAGCTATAGCCAGTTTGCTTATCGAACACGTTAAAGATATCAGCACGGAAACGCGCAGTGTAACCTTCAACAAATTCCCAGTTTTGTGTATAGCTTAAATCCACCTGCCAGTGACTGGCGCCGCGACGACTACCTGCCGGTTCAGCAAAACGGCTGGTACCCGATGAATAACCGTAAGGGGTTCCATCCCACGCAGTCCAGGCTTCACCCGACTGGAACACAAAGTACGCACCAAACACGCCTTCCCAGTCAGCCGTATAAGTACTGATCACTTTTACTTTATGCGGCTTATCACCAATCATATTGCCGTAGCGGTTATCCCATACCATGCGGCCAGGACCGTCACCGTAAAATGATGAACCGATAAAGGTATTGGCATCATTGCCTGCCGTGGTGTTGTCCTGGTCGAAGTTACCGTAATAGTGACTCCACACGTAAGAGGCGTTTACATACCACTTATCATTCTGGTACTCACCTTCGATACTCCATTCCCAGTACTTGGTCTGGCCGCCATCGACTTCAGCAATGACATAAGACGAACCACCTACTTCATCGCGCATGGCGTCGAGGTTAGGAATATACAAACCTTTTTCGGCAATATTGGCTGGTACACCGCCGAAATCACCGTAGTCGCCGTACAGACGCGCACCGTTAGGCATATCTTCCCAGAAGTGACTGCCGTAGCGATAACGTAAGTGCGAGCGTACAAACAGCTCATTAGTCACCATTTTGGTGGTACCAATCGTAAACTCATCAATACGACGCGGACGCATATTGTCAGCGAAGAACTTGCCCGATGAACCGGCAGCGCCGCCGGCATCCACAAAGTCACCGTTCTCATCAAATCGGACTAACAAGGTTCGACGGGTATTACGATCCCATGATGCTGCCCGGGCCAGTGAGCTGGCATTCGGGTTATAGCTGGCATAGTTCGCAAACACGGTAGCCGATTCTTCGTATTCCCAGGTCACGCCCAAACGCGGCTGGATCATGTCTTTCCAGTCGGTTTTGTACATTTCGTATTTCTCACCCGGTGCTAACTCGTAGCCTGATACGTTGCTACTGTTTTTCCTCAGGCCCTGACCATAAAAGGTATCGCGGCTGACTAACAAGCCAATATTATAGGTAAAGTCACCGTGTTCGATTTCATCATTGATTTCAAAATCAATCGACTCTGCATAGGAAGTGATCGATGACACTGCACTACCATCCTGAACCAGACTCATTTGTTCGATAGATGCTTCATAAAAGACGTTGGTTAAATCCGTGTCACCACCATCTGCACCCAAGCCTCCAACGTAGCTGATAGAACCCCAGCCATTAGACAGGCGTGACAAGTCTTCTTCCAGTTCAGACCAACGTGCACCAAAGTGCAGGAAATGGGTCATATCACCAGTGTAAATTTCAGTATCGAAACCAACCTGGAAAGACTCACGGGCAAAATCCTGATTGTTATAAGTTGGATACGCACCAACGCCTGAACCACCGCTAAGTTCACCGTCATCACCAACATAACCATACTGAGCAATCAACGGCGCAGCTGAGGCATTAAAAGCATCAATAGCTGCAATTTCATCAGCGGTTGCACCCTCCGGATAGTCACGTAAGCTTGGCACGCCGAAATAACCCATCTGGTCAAGATTGTTGATATCCAGTGAGTCCCCAAGTACGGGCATAAAACCTAACTCAACGTCCGGACGTGAGCTGCCATCTTCCGAGTATTTGGCATATTTAAAATTCAGACTCGATGTATCACCAAGCAGCCAGGAACCATCCACGGCGGTAATTTTAATCTTCGACTCAGACCCCAGCGAAACGCTGTCGGTTTCGAATTCACCGATAGATCCACCAATTTCCTGACGATCAGACACGCGCTGGCTAACATTCAATAAAATGTCTTCAGTTGGTGCCCAGGTGAGCTTACCGAAATATTCATCACGGGTATTTTCGTAAGATTTCGTTGGCCCATAAGCGGTTATTTTATTATCGCCGGTCACTTCAGGCCGGAAATACGACCCATAGAAAAACAGCTGATCTTTAAGTATAGGGCCACTTACAGAGGCAATAATCCAGCTGCGATCGACATCGCTGATTACGCCATCCACTGGTGTAGACGTAAAACCAGAGTTTTGCAGGCGATATTCCAGGCTGCCATGGAATTCGTTAGTACCTGATTTCGTTGCGGAGTTTACTGCAAAACCACCGGCACGATTAAAACCAATCGCTTTCGCACCACCGCGATCGACAGAAACATACGCAATATCATGAGTAGCCGGTTCAGACGATAAGTTACCGAACATCGGTAATGACAGGTCTACACCATCAAGCGCATAGCTGTTATCCACACCTGAGCCACCGGCTGACGGTCCAAGTATGCCATTTTCGCTGTACTCCACACCAGGCAGAATTTTCAACATGTCGCGGTAAGACTGACCAATAGGCATATTGGCGATAACGTCTTCGCCAAACGAGTTAGTCAACGACGAATCACCTTCGGTAATAATTGCCGTACCGTAAACCTCTATACGCTCTGCCTGTGCAGGTTCAAACGCAAGATTAACCACCGACGCCTGCTCCAGCAGTACCGTGGTATTGGTTTTACGTACCGAGCCGTCAGGGAAAGTAAAAGTGATATCGTAATTGCCCGGGATCAGGTAAGGCAGCGTAAATGTGCCGTCCGGACGGGTAGTTGCCGAACGCGGCTTTGGCATCACATCACTGGTAACAACGACCTGAACACCACTTACTGCTACATCACCGCCAGGCGCTGTAACCGTACCTTTAATACTCCCCGTAATCTGCTGAGCCTGAACGGGTGCGCAGATACCTGCAGCCACTGCACCGGCAAACATTACGGCAGCAGTAGAGGTTGAACGATTTTTCCAGGATTGACGAATTGCCTGACGAATCTGACCAGACAGATACTGCCCGGCAACTTTCGCCTTCATTGACGTGAGTTCCTTGTGCATGAGTGTGACCCTTTTGCTGTTTTTAGTGCGGCTAAATTACCACTTATGGTCAACATTTAACCCACAGCACGACCACACGTCAAGAATATTTTTTTCTAATTATTCACTTTTTTTGAAATATTTTATCTCAGATCAAGAATAATTTTCTGCTCAAAGCTTCTATTTATTCTGCTCTAATATAAAACTCTCCGTCAGAAATCCCGTTCATGTCGAAAACTCATTAAAAAATAACCAATGATACAAAATTTAACCAAATAAATTCATAATCTTAAAATTTAAACGGCCACAAAAAACAAGAAGATTATTTATATCAATGTGGCGGTTAATCAGCGCTTCATTATTCGTAAACGTGATTAATTATTACGCAGGAATAGGACATTCATCAGAATAAAATATTAATTATTCCTAATAAACTAACTAAAATTATTCCAATAATTATCACGGCAGCCGGGTTGGCTGCCGCGTTTTGAACGCTTAAGCGTTGAGGTGATTCCAGGGGCCCGAAATCGCCAGGGTTTTGGTGGGCGAGTAAAGGTTCACAAACAGCGTTTTGCCATCCGGCGAGAAACACGCCCCTGCCAGTTCGGTTTGCAGGGCCAGTTGTGCAAAAGGATAAACCTCACCGGCTGGCGTTACACCTCTTAAATGATTATCCACAATGGCGGTGTACTGATCTTCACAAATAATCAAATGGCCATTGGGCGTAACCGTAAGGTTATCACCGAAGTTAAGCAGTTGGCTGTCAGCACTTTCAACAAATAGCTGCAAAACACCCGGTGCATCATTCTCTCCAGGGCTACCCTCGTAAGCAGAAGGTTTGTAAGCCATAACCTGCCCCAGCTTTTTGTGCCCGCCGTTAGTGCAGCAGAAATACAACCGGTCTTCGGCCCAGTGAATGCCTTCGCCCCGGGCAAATAAAGCGGCACCGGCCTGATACCCTTGCTTACGTAAATCATCTTCGGCGCTGTCGGGAGAAGCGATATCCACCCAGGTAGTATTCAGCCACTCGCCCACGGGCATTTCCCGTTTGCTCCAGTTGCGTGAATCAAATTTCGGATAGCCTTTAACCGCCAGCGCCTGCAATTTACCACCAGCGGCCAGATTGCCATATTCGTTAGGAATTAAGCGATACAGTAAACTATCGCCGCGGTCTTCGGTGAGATAGACGATGCCGGTTTCGGGGTCCACACAGGCCGCTTCATGATTAAACCGGCCTAACGCCTTAAGCGGCTTGGCCTCCACCAGTTCGTTTGCGGTGGCGGGGACTTCAAACACATAACCATGGTATTTATTGCCATCATCGGCGGGTGTATCCACGCTTTCTTCACAGGTGAGCCAGCTTCCCCAGGGAGTAACACCGCCAGAGCAATTTCGTACCGTGCCTACCAGACTCAGGTATTCCTGCTCTTTGATGCCGGTCTTCGTATTGTAAACAAGCGTGGTGGTACCGCCGGGCAAGGCTTCGTTGCGTTCATTGTTATCGTAAGCCAGGGCAGATTTGAACGGCGCAGGTTGGCCGGGCCCGAATTCAGCTAAATGCTTGGGCTGTAACTCATGGTTACGGATCAATGCAACCCGGTTTTCATCCAATGCTAAACAGCCCATCCCGTCGGCGCGATCGGGGACCTGCAAGCCATCATCCATCTTATCGCCGAAAGAGGATAAAACCTGATAAGAAAAGCCTTCAGGTAATGCCAGTATGCCGTTCGGATCTTCAATCAGCGGGCCATAACCTGCACTGGTCTTCATAGTAATATTGGTTGCAGCCATGGGCTGGCGGAAAAGGCCGCCTGACATACCGGCAACTGCCAGAGTTCCTAAGGCGACGGTAAACTGTCGTCGTGTAATCATGATGTTCCTTTGTTTTGCACGGCCATTTTTATTTTTTATGCTACCTCGGTAACATGTATTTAGAATGACAAAATGGGTGTTGGTTCCTTCCAGACAACGGCGTAAACGCCCAGTACGCTAATTTTGCCGATAAACTACGCGCTACACCGATGGCTACTTTTCTTCTTCCAGTAAGCGCATCAGGGTTTTACCCAGTCGAACGTTCAGTGCGCCGGCAGCCACGGCCTCGGCAGAGTTTTCCATTAACTTGGCAGCCAGTGAGCCACTGAGCTGATTGGTCATCTCATCGGTGGCCAAATCAAAAATGCTCTGCGCGGCCAGGTTCTGGGCAAGGATTTTCATCAGTTTCCAGTTTCCCGCGGTAGCCGGGCGCAGGCCGTACACTTTGGCCACGCGCTTAATGGTGCGCATACTGATCCATAAAATCATCAGCGACTGAATTAAATGATTCGGGCTGATAAACGCCATGCTGCCACTGGCCATGGATTCCTTTTTCACCACTTCACTGGCTTTTGCTTTCACCGGCTGTGCCACAAACTGGCGGTACATTTCTACAATCTCGGCACTGGAGTGGTCGGCCTTTAACAAGCCGGTAAAACGCTTGTAGCACTGTTCGGCATAACTGTGGCGGGTAAACTGGCTGGCATGCAGTTGTAATGCATCCAGCGTTGCCTGCCTGGCGTCGTTGCGCGCCAACTCCGATAATTTTGGCCGGCGATGAATAAACTGCGTCACCTTGCGATAGCCCCGCACCTCGCCGAGAGTCATAGTGGATATGCTCAACACAAAGACACCCAGCACTGCACCCAGCACCGAAGTAGCTACCGGCGAGGAAGCAAAGTTACTTTCAATAAACGTAACCGCCTCAAATAAGCTAAATCCTACCACACAACCGATACCGGAAAGCAGCGCCAGCCACTTAGCAGAAAAGCCCCTGGCGGGCTCTACAACGGTTAACGGCTCTGCCTCCCGCTTAGCCGGCATGGCATGATCCGGCGGTTGCATATCAATTTCCGTTTGTGTGACTTTGGAGCGATACGTTTTTTCTGTGGTGCTCACGGTTAGTCCTCCAGTAAATACTGAAACAGCCTGTCCAGGCCATTGCCATTTAAAATACGCGCCAGATGATCCTTAGGCACACCTGCCGGCAACGCCGGGTAATGTTCATCAGCAGGCATGGCTTTCAGCGAGTCGGGTAACGGCTCGAAGGTTGCTTCCATATAGCGCCCTTCGCTGTTTACGTAGCGCAGAGCCTGCTCATTTGAACCGGCATCGGTAGCCTGAATGGCCGACACCAAAAAGTGTTCAAACTGGATTTCGTCTTTATCCAGCTGAGCCGTTGCGCCCCGGGTTACGTCCTTAAGTAGCGCCAGCAGGTTGTCTTTTTGCGCCGCTGGAATGAGGTCGCTTTTGGTGGCAACAAAGGCAACTTTGGCAATTTTTTGCTGGCGCAACAGATGGCGTTGCACCCAGCCCGGATCGCCATACACAAAGGTTTGCGCCAGATTGCTTAGGGTTTCCCGCAGCTGATACAGGTGGCTCTTACTGTGGTTTAAGCCTTCGAACAAATCCACCAGAATGATCTGCTTGTCTGTCTCGCGAAACGTACTTTGTTTTAATGCCGCCAGCCAGTTCTTCTGAAACACCTCAAAATGATGGGTAAAACGCTGGGTCCAGGGGCTGGATAAATCGCTGCTGATCCGCGACGGCAAAGGCGTAAAGCCGTATTCCTGCCAGTCGAAGCCAGAGCCGGGAATAAGAAAACTGCCCGGTTGAAGCATGGAGATCCCCTGAGCTTTGGCAGCCAGCAGGTATTCACGGTACTTACTGACCAGCAAATTAATTGCATCAGGAGTTGGCGGCTGTTCAAAATCGAAACTGCTTACCGCTTCATGCCAGTCTTTAGCAAACTGATTCTGCGGTTCATTCATTTGTTGCGCCCAGGCGGAGTCAGACCATTGCGTGAAGGTTTTATCCAACATGGGTAAATCGGTGAGCCACTCGCCAGGGTAATCAATAAACTCAAAGACGATATCGGTAAACGGCAGCAGGTACTTTTTAACGCCATGGGTCTGGCGCAGCCGCACGGTTAACTGAAACCCAGCCACCGATTCGGTAGCCGGCGGCCATTCGCCTTGTTCCAGCGCCGCCATGTGCTCTTCTACCGGGAATTCAGGCAGGTCGCCCAGCGGCTCCACCCACATGTTCTCCACCAGATCCATGGGCAGGTAACGCAGCAATGGCAGGCACTGATACTGCTGTTCACTACGGTATTTTAAGATGGTCATCAGGCTGGTAAACAGCATGGATTTACCACTACGGCTTAAACCGGTAATGGTAAAACGGTGGCGGGACTGCATAAACCATTCGGCAAATTGTGCCGAGCCGGCATCAGACGCCCGTCTGACCGGTTTAAGCACGCTGTCCAGCAAGTTTCGCATGGTATTCCTCCCGCCCCTGTATACGGCTAATCCCTGAATGTATTACTTAACTTGGGTGGCTTTGCAATCAATATCAAGCTTTAGCCACACTTTGTTACAGTTATAGCCCAAAGGGGTTACTGATGGAGTGAGCCGGTTGGGTAAACCAGCGCGGGCCGTCTTCTGCCATGTAAAAATGGTCTTCCAGACGGATCCCGAACTCGCCCGGCACCACTATCATTGGCTCATTGCTAAAGCACATGCCCGGGGCTAATGGCTGCGGATTGTCTTTAACCAGATAAGGCCATTCGTGGATATCCATGCCAATGCCATGGCCGGTGCGGTGAGGTAATCCCGGCAGATCGTAATCAGGTCCAAGGCCAGCGCTTTCCAGACTAACCCGGGCCGCGGCATCAACGTCACCACAGGGCGAGCCATTGGCCGCCGCAGCAAAAGCCGCCAGTTGCGCATCTTTTTCGGCCTGCCACAAACGGGCCTGTTTTTCGCTGGCCCCACCAAAGGAATAGGTGCGGGTAATGTCTGACAGGTAGCCGTGTAACTTACAGCCGGTATCGATAAGCACCAGATCGCCGGGTTTTAACACCTGCGGATCTTTTACGCCATGGGGAAAAGAGGTGGCTTTGCCAAACAGCACAATACAAAAATACGAACCGCTGGCACCCACTTTTTTATGCGCTTCATGAATAAACTGTTCTACCTCGGTGGTAGTGATCCCTTCATGTAATATGCTAGCAGTGGCCTGATGGACTGCGAGCGTCATGTCCATGGCGCGCTGAATAAGCGCCAGCTCGCTGGCCGACTTATGCATACGGCAATGGGCTGTCACGCCACTGGCGTTAATGATCTCAATATCCGGCATGGCTTTGTTAAAACCATCAACGATAAAAAACGCTGTGGCTTCATCCACACCCAAAATATCGCCGCCGCTCAAACCGGCTTGTTTTAATACTTCGGCGACCAGCGCATAGGGGCTTTCATGCTCCTGCCATCCCACAATGTCGCCAGCAATCACCTGACGCTCCGACAACGAGTCAATCTCAAACAAAGGAGCAATATAAACTACCTCACCACTGGCGGGCAGAATAGCGCCTACCAGGCGTTCGCTGGCATACCAGTCCATGCCGGTAAAATAACTCAGGTTAGTGCCGGCATTGAGATAGATGGCCGCAATCTGATGCTCACGCATATAGCGTTGCGCTTTGTCGATACGGCTGGTGTATTCGGCTTTATCTACCGGGTGGGTGTCTTTTGTCATGTCGGTCAGTGTCGCCAATGCCGACGCTTTGCTTGCCCCGCCTATACCTTTTTGCATGCCTTACTCCTGTGAAAAATTCCGGCTTTCAGATAGCGCTCACTATAACTTATGCGCCTGGCTGGCAACAGGCAGCCGCCCGGGGTTTGGTCTCCTCAGACCGGCAACCTGACGGTTTCCTCTCGCTCAGGGCATTTCACTGAGGCAGTATGAGTAAGGTACGATAGAATGAATGATGTCCGCATATAACAAAAACAGGAGACTCTGGTGCTCACAGCTCAATCCCCCAACCCAGTAAAAATAGTAGCTTTATCTGTAATGATGGCGTGTTCAGCCACCGGTCTAACGGCTTGTTCTTCCACTGCTTCGCCGTCAGCTACCACCAGTGTGGTTCAGAATACCGCCGACAGCCGCTTTGAAGCGCTGTATGAGGCAGAGTGGGCATGGCGCCAGAACAAAGACGCTACCGATGAGAACAGTAATACCACCAGCGCGCCGTCGAGCCTGCCGGATGTCAGCATACCTACTCAGCAAAAACGCCTTGCCCGGTGGCAGGAGACCCTGGCACAACTCGACGCTATCGACGTAGAAGCCTTATCGGAAACCAATCAAATCAACTACGCGGTGTATCGCCTGCAAATTGAAAACCTGATTGCCGACCAGCAATTTAAAACCTACGAAAAGCCGTTACTTGGTGATACGGCGTTCTGGAGCAACCTGGCCTATATCACTCGGGAAACCTTTCATGGCGAGCAGGATTTCGAGAATTACATTCAGTGGCTGCAAGACATGCCGCGCTATTTCGATCAGCAGATTGCCAATATGAAGCTTGGCCTGGCGCGTAAGTTTACGTTACCGAAGATTTCCTTACAGGGCCGCGATGCATCAGTGATCTCGGTAGTGGAAGCAAAAGGCGCGGATAACATGTATTTCAAGCCGTTTAAGAAAATGCCTTCCCGCTTAAGTGAGGAAAAACAAGCGCAATTGCAGGCCAAAGCCAAAGCCGCTATCGCCGAATATGTTATTCCGGCTCATCAGACATTGCTGACCTTCTTACAGGAAGATTACATCCCTAATGCTCAGCCTTCGATTGCCGGTTATGACCTGCCCGATGGCAAAGCCTATTATCAGGCGCAAATTAAGAAATACACCACGCTGGATTTGAGCGCCGAGGAAATCCATCAGATTGGTTTGGATGAGGTCGCCAGGATCCGCCAGCGCATGCATGAAGTAATGGCCGAGGTAGGCTTTGACGGCGACTTGCAGGCCTTTTTAACCTTCCTGCGTACCGACGAACAATTTTATGTTGATACACCACAGGCACTGCTAGACCGCGCTGCATGGACGGCCAAGGAATTTGATGGCGTAGCGGACCAGTGGTTTGGTCATCTGCCACGTAAGCGCTTTGCCATTATTAAAGTACCAGACGATATTGCGCCGTTTTATACCGCTGGCCGTGGCGGTCCGGGCACCTATTGGGTAAATACCTATGATCTGCCCTCTCGCCCGCTGTATTCCCTGCCAGCACTCACTCTGCATGAATCGGCACCGGGCCACGCATTTCAGATGCCTCTGTCACTGGAAAACGACGCCATCCCTGAGTTCCGCCGTAAGAGCTATATTTCAGCCTTCGGTGAAGGCTGGGCGCTGTACAGCGAATTATTAGGTGAAGAAATGGGCCTTTACCATACGCCTTATGAGGTGTTTGGCATGCTCAGTTACCAGATGTGGCGAGCAGCTCGCCTGGTGGTTGATACCGGTATCCACGCCAAGGGCTGGACCCGGAAAGAGGCGCAGGACTTTATGAAAGAGAACACCGCGCTGTCGATTCATGAAATCACCACCGAAGTAGACCGTTACATTGCCTGGCCCGGGCAGGCGCTGTCTTACTATCTTGGTCAGATGGCCATTGTTGAACACCGCGCGCGAGCAGAAGAAGCCCTTGGTGAGCAGTTCGATATCCGTAACTTCCACGATATGATCCTGCAAATGGGATCTGTCCCACTTGCGGTACTGGAAGAGCGGGTCGATAAGTTTATTGCCGAAGGCGGCCCATCGCCTTACCCGGCGGGTTAACATTAGGTAAGAAAGGGCATAAATACTTATGCCCTGTTTAGATCAGCAAACTTCTGTTTATTTATAACGCCTCGGTTGCCAGCTTAAGCGCTAAAGACATTGCCTGGTCAGCGTCTGTTTGTACATCCGGTATAACGCCGCTGTTTTTCCAGCTGTCGCCGGTTTGTGGATGTTGCAGCTCAGCGTAAGCCATCACCATGCTTAAATGCTCACTCAGTTGCTCTACGGTTGTCATATAACCCAGGCCAAGGGTTGGCATGCCCACTATCGTTGCCCGGTCGGCTTGCTGCAATGTGAAGGCGACAAACTCCCAGGACCCGGCAATAAAAGGCGACGTAACAATAAACACAGGCTTATCAGTGCTAACAGGGCTCGCCACTAGCTGCGCCAACAAAGGCGTACTTTGCTGGTGCGCAAGAGTGACCATCGATAGCGGCGGCCCCACCGGCATAAAATGACTCAGAAAATGTTGCGAGAGCGGCAATGAGCTCATGCCGGCACTTCTGAGATCGATCACTATGGCCTGACTGTCTGATAAAAACGCCATGGCTTTATCCATTTCTGCCCGCCACTGGGTATCAAATAAATCGCCATCGACGGCCAGGTAGCAAATATCACCATCCAGCATTTGCGTTTGCAGTGCGCCGGGCAGCTCATCGATAGCCATTAGTGTACCGTTTAGCCCGGACTGCCAGTGCAGCTCGAAGTTGGAATCCTGACTTACTGAGTAAAGCATAGACTCCAGTTTGATTTTCAGGCGGCCAAAAGAAAACGAACCGTTCAGTTCACCGCGCTGCAGTGCATTAGTTAGCAATTCAACTGTGTCCTGGCGAACGTCTTCACGAATATAATCCTTCTCAACCACCCTGATTAGTTGAGTTACCGCACCCTGCACCTCCTGTTCGGAGAGTAATGGTTCGTCCGCCCCAAATGCGGGTGCCAATGCCGGGATTAACCCACCAAGGTGAAAAATGAATACCAAAAGTAAAATGCATTTAGCGAACGTCATCGGCTCATCCCTTAGAAATTGACTGTTTTATAATTGGACTTTAATGCCCGCTTTCAATGCGTCATGACCAAAAACAGCTATCTGATTATAAACTACAGCTAAGCTGCCAATCGTTAAAGTGCTACAATAGCGCCGTCTTTTTTAATCATTAGCGATGTAAGTTATGCGTTTTTCCGACCTGGGGCTGCAAACCCAATTGTTAGCCATCCTTGACGAGCTTGGCTATCAAGCGCCTACGCCCATTCAACAGGCTGCCATTCCCGAGGTATTAGCGGGGCGCGACGTGCTGGCCGGGGCCCAAACCGGAACCGGCAAAACTGCTGCATTTGCATTACCGTTAATTCAACGATATCTGGCTGACGAAGGCACCTCAAAAGCCATTCACGTATTAGTGCTTACCCCAACCCGCGAGCTTGCTCAGCAGGTGCATCAGAGCTTTGTTGCCTACAGTCAGGGTACCGGATTGCGCTCTGTTGTGGCCTACGGGGGAGCAAGCATTAACCCGCAGATTGACGCATTAAATAAGGGCTGCGATGTACTGGTAGCCACGCCCGGACGTTTACTGGAACTGGCAACAAAAGGACTTATTGACCTGGGCACTTTGCAAACCCTGGTACTCGATGAAGCAGACCGCATGCTGGATATGGGCTTTATTATTGATATTAAGCGTATCCTCAGGCACTTGCCAGAAGCGCATCAGACGCTGTTTTTTAGTGCCACCTTTAACGATGACGTATTTGCCCTCAAAAACACCCTGTTAATCGACCCGGCGCTCATTGAAGTAACTGAAAGGAACACCGCCGCCGCGAAAGTTGAACAACGCATCTACGAAGTGGACAGTCACAAAAAAGCGGCGCTGGTAGCTTATCTTATTGGCGCTAACAACTGGCAACAGGTACTTATTTTTACCCGCACCAAGCAAGCGGTGGATGCCCTGGCCAAGGAACTCGGCAAAGACGGCATCACTGCCTCAGCCGTTCATGGTGACAAAGCGCAAGGCGCCCGCGAGCGAGCGCTGGAGGCTTTTAAAACCGGCCAGGTACGCGCACTGGTTGCCACCGATGTGGCCGCCCGGGGCCTCGATATTCAGCAGTTACAGTATGTCATCAACTATGAGCTTCCCTACAACGCCGAGGACTATATTCACCGCATTGGCCGCACTGGCCGGGCGGGTTTAGCCGGGCTCGCAGTATCGCTGGTTTCCCATAAGGAAAAGTACCTGCTTGAAGACGTTGAGAAACTCACCGGCGAGCATTTTATCCCGCAGTGGGTGGAAGGCTTCGAGCCTAACCCGGCTGCGCAGGAAAGCGCTGGTAACCCCCGCCGCAAACCGTCGAAAAAGTCTTTGCGTGCAAACGCTCTTGGCCAGTCCGGCAACAAAGGAAAGGCCGGCAAGCGGCGCCGCCGCTAAGCTGTTTGAATATATAAAATGCCAAATCCGCAGGTTTGGCTGCCGTGTTTTTTACCCGGCGGCGGGGTACCATAGCGCGTCTTTCTTCGCGGAGCTTACATGGCCCATTCATCACAACTGCTCACCGGCCCTATTCATAAAGCGCTGTTATCTCTCGCTATCCCTATTGTGATCAGTCAGTTATTGCAATCAGCTTATCAACTGACCGATGCATTTTGGGTGGGTCGGCTGGGACCGGCCGAAGTTGCCGCAGTCTCCATTAGTATGCCGGTCACCTTTCTGGTTATTGCCATTGGTGCCGGACTTGCTATGGCAGGCGCCACGCTGGCTGCCCAGTACATGGGGGCCGGGCGCAAAGACGAAGTCGACAAGGTTTCTGCACAAACGTTATTGATGGTGATGGTGGTCTCTACCTTTCTGGGTACTTGCGGGTATTTATTGTCGCCGCACTTTCTGACCCTGCTGAAAGTAGAGCCTGAGGTATATAGCAACGCCCTGAGCTTTATGCATGTGTCGTTCATCGGGGTGATCTTTGTGTTTACCTTTAATATGTTTCAGGCGCTGATGCGGGGCATTGGCGAAGTGCGTATTCCGCTACTGATTGTGCTTGGCACCGTGCTGCTTAATCTGGTGCTCGACCCGTTGTTTATTTTCGGTTATGGCAGTTTTCCCGGATTAGGCGTTACCGGCGCGGCCCTGGCGACCCTGGTTACCCAGGCGCTGGCCGCTGTAATCGGCATAGGTATTTTACTCAAAGGGCGCCATGGCATTCATGTTCGGTTGCGCTATTTCATCCCCGATTACAGCTACATTCGCCGCGCCTTCTTCCTTGGCATTCCCGGCTCGGTCGATCTCTCTGCACGGGCGCTTGGACAAATTATCATGTCGTTCCTTGTGGCCAGTTTCGGTACCGTCACGATTGCTTCCTATGGTGTCGGTAATAACATTTTGATGTTTGTCACCATTCCGGCTCTCGGCCTGGGCATGGCTATTTCCACGCTGGTGGGGCAAAACCTCGGCGCAGGGCAAATTGAGCGCGCTTCTCAGGCCGCTTTTACCGGGGCAACCTGGGGCTTTGTTGCGCTAACCCTGGTTGGCACATTATGCTTCTTTACAGCCCCGCAAATCATCGCCTTTTTCGTTCCTGAGCAACCCAATGTGATTGCCACCGGCGCGGAGTTTGTTCAGGTAATGGCGCTCACCTGGGGCGGTATGGCCGTGCAGGTATGCATTACCGGTGCTTTCAGGGCTTCCGGCAACATGATCAATGCCATGGTGCTGTCGCTCTTGTCGCAGTGGATGTTCCTGTTCCCTATTGCGTTTATTTTATCGAAGCACACGGCCTTGGGTAAAACCGGCATTTGGTGGGCCTTTGCCGCCACCAATATCCTGATTGGTATTGTGAGTATTTGCTGGCTGGCCCGGGGCAGTTGGAAACACACCCGACTCACCAGTCAGAAACAGGAAGTGCTACAGGTGACCGAAGAAACCCTGCGCGAATCCGAAGATCAGTATTATCCTTAAACCAGAGAAACCACCATGAAAATACACCGTATAAACCCCACTCAGCGTTGGTCAGACATCACCGTTTTTAACGGCATTGCCAACTTTGTTGAAGTGCCTGAAACCAACGAAGTACTGGAAATTGAAGGTCAGGTCAGCGCTATTTTTGAACAGGCAGAGGCCTCTCTGGGGTTAATCGACAGCGATAAATCGCGTATTTTAAGCGTGACCATTTATATTACCGACTTTAGCCTGGTTGACCGATTAAATGCGGTATGGGACACCTGGTTTGACGAGGGCACAGCACCCAGCCGGGCGTGCGTAAAAGTTGAACTTGCCGATCCCGACTGGCTAGTTGAAATGGCCTTTACCGTAGCCGCCGGCGAAGCGTATTTATGAGCCTATCCGGCGCGGCAAATGCCGCACCGGTAGCCCGAATCAGCTTTCTTTAACCTGATTGCGCAACACAAACTTCTGTATCTTTCCGGTAGACGTTTTAGGTAATTCGCCAAACACAATCTTCTTAGGCACTTTAAAACGTGCCATATTATTGCGGCAGAATTCAATGACTTCTTCTGCACTCACCTCCATACCATCTTTAAGTTTAATGAACGCAGCAGGCACTTCTCCCCACTTTTCATCTGGCTGCGCCACGACAGCAGCTTCAATGATGGCCGGATGGCGATACAGTACGTCTTCCACCTCAATACTGGAGATGTTTTCGCCACCAGAGATGATGATGTCCTTAGAACGATCTTTAATTTCCACATACCCGTCTTCGTGCCAGACGGCCAAATCACCGGAATGGAACCAGCCACCTTCGAAAGAATTATCCGTGGTTGACGGATTTTTTAAATATCCTTTCATCACCACATTCCCGCGCATAAAGATTTCACCTACAGTCTTACCATCCTGGGGCACCGGTTCCAGGGTATTGGGGTTAGCCACCATGATGTCTTCCTGCATGGGTACTTTAACGCCCTGACGCGACTTTTTACGGGCCTTATCTTCTATGGGCAGAGCATCCCATTCATCATGCCAGGCACACACTACACAAGGGCCATAGGTTTCTGTTAAGCCATAAACATGGGTCACCGCAAAGCCCATTTCCTCCATTCCCTGAATCACCGCCGCCGGTGGCGCCGCGCCCGCCGTCATTACGCTCACCTTATGCTCAATGCCCGCTTTCAACTCATCCGGTGCGTTGTTAAGCATATTCAGTACAATAGGTGCGCCGCAAAAGTAATTAACCCCGTCTTCCCTAATAGCCTGATAAATGGCATCGGGGCGAACGTGGCGCAAGCACACGCTCACACCGGCATTAGCAGCAATGGTCCAGGGGAAGCACCAACCATTGCAGTGGAACATTGGCAGCGTCCATAAATAGCGCGGATGGGGCGCCATATTCCACGACACAATATTACTCACTGCATTCAGGTAAGCACCGCGATGGTGATACACCACGCCTTTGGGATCGCCGGTGGTACCAGAAGTATAATTGAGCGTAATGGCATCCCATTCGTCTTCTGGCAAAGACCACTCATATGCCGCCGCATCGCCGGTAGCGATAAACGCTTCATAATCCATCTCGCCAATCAATTCGCCACCTTCGTAATAAGGGTCGTCGATATCAATCACCAACGGGGTTTTATTTAGCATTTTCAACGCCTTACCGACCACTTCAGAAAACTCCCGGTCAACCACTACCACTTTGGCTTCGCCATGTTGCAGGATAAATGCGATGGCTTCAGCATCCAGACGAATATTGACCGCATTGAGCACAGCCCCGGTCATCGGCACACCAAAGTGCGCCTCAAACAGCTCTGGTAAGTTTGGCGAGATAAAGGCGACGGTATCGCCCTTGCCTATTCCCCGTTTTGTCAGGGCGCTGGCAAGCTGCTGCGTGCGCTCATAGGTTTCGGCCCAGGTGCGGCGGGTTTGCTGGTGAATCACCGCCAGATGGTTGGGGTAAACCGCAGCAGTGCGCTTAATAAAAGACAATGGGCTCAACGCCGCAAAGTTGGCTGGGGTTTGATCGAGTCCTAACGCATAGGGGTTATGAGGTGTAGGGTTCATGGTTATCCTTATCGCATTCAAACAAGTGTTTAATTTATTCTTCCATACTAGAGGTTGTTGATCTTTGTATGAAAAGCAGCCGGCATAGCAACGAG
>CEUU01082621.1_pt1 | contig 16810 bp, 13 predicted proteins | sample 531321 | NCBI WGS metagenome assembly CEUU01 (sample SAMEA2622658, study PRJEB7988) | marine metagenome | isolation source: saline water (ENVO:00002010), including
GATAGTCATTTATAAAAATGTTCTTTACATAATACCCGCGTCATTCAATCCAGTTTTTAAACTCAACACGTTTATATTCGAGGACTGACTTATGCCTTCAAAAACCGGCCTCAACCTTTATGGTTTCTTATCAGAACAGTGGACTTTTGCGATTGTGTAGCTACCTCATTTTTTATTTTAAGGAGTTTATTAGCTCATCGTTTGATGTGGGTATTTAATTATTAAATATTATCATTAAAATATTTAAAACTAATTAATGTTTAGAATTATTTATTTCTTTTGTTAAACTAATTTATCAAGAGCTTGATTTATTAAGTTTTCAATTGCACTTTTATAGTTTTTTGAACGTTTGTTAGTTGCTCTATTAGCTAAAATTGTGCAAAGCGTAAGGCAATTATGTCCCATTAATTTTCCTAAGCCATACAATGCGGAAGTCTCCATTTCATAATTAGTTATTTTAATACCTTTAAAATTAAAATTAATCATTTCTTGATTTAAATTTTTAAAAGCATATGGGATGCGTATTTTTCTTCCTTGAGGTGCATAAAATCCAGGAGCAGTTACGGTAATTCCACTAATAAAACCATCAAATTTATTTAATAAATCTTGATTTGCAGCATATATATATGGTTTAGATAATTGAGTTGGCCATTTTAATTGGTTGTTTATAGCCTCTTGAATTTCTTGATCGAAATCATTATTAGCATAAAAATGCATTAAATTATCTAATCCCATTCCGTAAGCAGAAACTACAATAGAATTTAAATTAATTTCTTTGTGTATGGTTCCTGAAGTTCCTAGTCTGACTAAATTTAACTTTGTCAATGATTTTAACTTTCTGCCTGTTTGAAGGTCAGTATTCACTAATGCATCCAATTCGTTAATAACAATATCAATATTATCTGTTCCAATACCAGTAGAAATTACGCTAATTCTTTTTTTTCCTATGTATCCAGTATGAGTAATAAATTCACGATTTGCAATTTGATGTTCAATTCTGTCAAATCGCTTAGAAATTTCACTAACCCTTCCTTGATCTCCAACCAAAAATATATCTTTAGAAATTTGTTCAGGTACTAAATTTAGATGATATACTCTTTTTGATATACTCCTTTTAGATTTCATATTCTTTTTAATTACTTTTGCAACAACAAAGCTATACAAATTATGACTTCTAAAGATATTATTTTGGTTCCGATTGGTTTTACTGACCAATCAATTGTTGCTTTAAAACAAGCTGTCACAATTGCTAGAATTACAAACTCTGAATTATTTCTTTTGTCAGTTGTAGAAATGCCAACTGCAATTCAAAAGATTTTTTCTGATTTTGAAGAAAAACAAAAACTTTTTAAGGAAAAGTTAAGAGAAAACTTAATTGAGTTAAGTAATAAGTATTGTGATGGAATTTCAAATGTAGAGTATTTTGTAAAATCTGGAAAAATCTATGAGCAAATAACAGAATTAGCTGATTCTGTGAATGCTAGCTTGATTGTAATGGGTACAGAGGGTACTCCAAAAGAAATTAAAAAAAAGTTTATTGGTTCTAATGCCAACAAAGTTGTTAGATCAGCAACATGTCCTGTTATTACAATAAAAGGAAAGACCATAAGTAATAATTGCGATATAATTGCTTTACCATTGGATTTAAATAAAGAAACAAGAGAAAAGGTTACAAATGCTATTCAATTTGCAAGATTATTTAGTTCTGAAATTGTCGCATTTTCTATTTCTTATGATAATGATGATGAGTCTATTAAAAATAAACTTAATAGAACTCTTTCTCAAGTTTGTGAATTTATAACTTCTAAAGGAATAAATTGTAAAACTGAACTTGTTAATATATCAGCATCATCTAGTTTTTCGGGATCAATAATTAATTATACTAAAGATATTAATGCCGATTTAATAATGATTATGACAAAGGGAGAGAATAATTTAGATTTAAATTTCTTAGGTTCAAATGCTAGAAAATTAATTAATAAGTCTGATATACCGGTCATGAGTATTAGACCATCAATCAAAAAAGATACTACTTCTTTTACCATTCAATAATTTTTGTGAATAAACTTTTTTAAAATCTTGAATTATAACTATTCATATTTTTTAGTTTTGTTTAATAGCTAATTATGAAAATTTTATTCTCCCTTTTATTATTATTTTCGTTAATATTTTTTGGAGTTAAACCAAATACAAATGCAGATGACCCGCCATTTTATAATTTAGATTCTACAGTCTGGGTTGATAATTTAATGTCATCAATGACTTTGGATCAACGTATTGCTCAACTATTTATGGTTGCTGCATATTCAAATAAGGACATCTCTCATCAAAATGAAATTGAAAATTTAATAATTAATTATCAAATAGGCGGTTTAATGTTTATGCAAGGTGGGCCTGTAAGACAATTAAAATTGACTAATAAATATCAATCGTTAAGCAAAGTACCTCTTATGATCGCTCAAGATGCTGAGTGGGGGTTATCAATGAGAATAGACAGCACCATTATTTATCCGTGGCAAATGACTTTAGGTGCTTTAAGTTGTGATAGTCTTATATATAATATGGGTTTTGATATTGCTCAGCAATGTAAAAGAATTGGAGTCAATATTAATTTTGCTCCAGTAGTTGATGTTAATTCTAATCCAAATAACCCTATAATAAATAACCGTTCTTTTGGTGAAAATCCATTTCGTGTTGCTCAAAAGTCATTAGCCTATATGCAAGGCCTGCAAGATGGTGGTGTAATGGCTTGTGCTAAACATTTTCCTGGTCATGGTGATACCGATTCAGACTCACATAAAACACTTCCTATTATAAATCATACTTATGAACGATTAGATACTGTAGATTTAATACCATTTAAAACTTTGATTGAAAAAGGACTTGGAAGTGTTATGGTAGCACATTTACATATTCCATCAATAGATGATACTGATTCTTTAGCATCGACTCTTTCTCCTAATATAGTTAGGGATTTATTGAAAGATTCATTAGCTTTTAAAGGTTTAGTAATTACAGATGCATTAAACATGAAGGGAGTTAGTCAATTTTATGAACCAGGTTTAGTGGATTTGAAAGCACTTTTAGCAGGAAATGATATCTTACTTTTTGCTGAAGATGTTCCTAAAGCAATTAAAAAAGTAAAAGAAGCTATAGTTAATAAAGAAATTAGTGAAGATTATATTAACCTTAGGTGTAGAAAAGTTTTAATGTCAAAAAAATGGTTTGATTTAGATAAATTGGTTACCCTTGATGAAAGTAATTTAATGCAAGATTTAAAAGCTAAAAGCTATATGACTATTAACAGAAGTTTAGTTGAAAAATCTATGACTGTATTACAAAACATTAATGATATTTTACCCTTAAAAAGATTAGATACATTAAATATTGCTGTTGTTTCTATTGGTGAACAGTCAAGTCAATTTCAAAAGTCAATATCCAATTATGCGCCTGTAAAGACTTTTCACCTTAATGAAGAACATAGCGATGAACAAAGAAAAAAGATGTTAGACTCATTAGTTCAATATAACTTAGTTATTGCTAGTGTTCATAAATCAAATAAACATCCGTGGAAGTCCTACAGAATTTATCAGAGCACTGATTTATTTTTACAAACTTTAGCCTTACAATCTAAAGTAGTTTTGAGTGTATTTGCTAACCCTTATTCTATTAGTGATTTTTTAATGACTTATTCTTTCGACGGTTTAATTATGGCATATCAAAATTCTGATATAGCTCAATTTTATGCTGCTCAGCTTATATTTGGCGGAATAGGTGCAGATGCAACTTTACCCGTTTCAAACAAACATTTCGACGAAGGTTTTGGATTAATAACTAAACCCTCACGTCTTAAATATGATTATCCTGAAAGTTTAGGAATGGATAGTGACTTACTTTTTAAAATAGATAGTATAGCATTAGATGCTATTGAAAAAGAAGCTACTCCAGGATGTCAAATTTTAGCTATTAAAGATGGCGTAGTATTTTATAATAAAAGCTTTGGATATCATACCTACAATAAAAATAAACCTGTAAAGAATTCAGATATATATGATTTAGCTTCAATAACTAAAATAATTGCTACTGTTCCTGCAATTATGCATCTAGAAGAAAACGGTGATCTTCATTTGGACAGTTGTCTTGAGGATTATATTAATATTTCTGATACATCTAACAAAAATAATCTGTCTATTCGAGAAATACTAGCTCATCAGGCAGGCTTGAAATCATGGATACCATTTTATAAACAGACTATAGATAAAAATGGTAATCTCAGAGACACTTTGTATAGTAATAGATATTCAGATACTTTTAATGTTAATGTTGCTGATGGTATTTATTTACATAATAGCTATCCTGATACTATTCTTGCTCAAATTTTAGCATCAAAAATAAGTGATAAAACATATAAATATAGTGATGTTGGATTTTATATTTTTAAAGACATTATTGAGAATAAAACAAAATTATCTTTTAATGATTTTGTAAATCAAAAATACTACAGTCCATTAGGTTTAAATACTATGGGATTTTTACCAAAAAGTCGTTTTGATCATAGTCGTATTGTGCCTAGCGAATTTGACTATTACTTCAGAAGTCAACTTTTACAAGGAGATGTTCATGATATGGGAGCAGCTATGCTAGGAGGTATAGGTGGTCATGCAGGATTATTTTCCAATGCTAATGATTTAGGAATTTTTATGCAGATGCTATTAAATGGGGGAGAGTATGGAGGTGAGCGTTTTTTTCAAAAACAAACTATCAATAAATTTACAGAATGTCAGTATTGTAATAATGATAATAGAAGAGGAGCAGGTTTCGATAAACCTATTTTAGAAGGGCAAGAAGGTGGTCCATCATGTGATTGTTCTCCTTCTTCAGAAGCCTTTGGCCATAGTGGCTTTACAGGTACTTTAGTATGGGCAGACCCTGAGGAAAAATTTGTTTATGTATTTTTGTCCAATAGAATACATCCTACTTCAGAAAATAAAAAATTGTTGGAAATGGATGTAAGAACCAAAATTATGCAAGTCTTTTATGATGCTATAAGAACTCTTAATTAATGTACAAATCATTAAAAATAGGTTTAGTTTGTTATCCTACCTTTGGTGGTAGTGGCATTGTTGCTACTGAACTAGGAAAGGCTTTGGCTGACAAAGGTCATGAAATTCACTTTATTACATACAGTAAGCCGGTTCGTATGGATTGGTTTACTAAAAATATGTATTATCACAAAGTATCTGTTTCTGACTATCCACTATTTGAATATGCCCCTTACGAATTGTTACTCTCAAGTAAATTGGTAGATGTTGCTATCAATCAGAAGTTAGATGTTTTGCATGTACATTATGCCATACCACACGCTTCGGCAGCTTTTTCTGCCCAGCAAATATTGAAGACTAGAAATATAGATTTACCTTTTATTACCACTCTGCACGGAACGGATATTACTTTATTGGGCAAGGATAAATCTTTTCAGCCGGTCATAGAATTTGCCATAAACCAATCTAATGCCGTGACAGCTGTTTCGGACAGTTTAAAAGACGATACCTATAAATTTTTTGATATCAAGAAGAATATAAAAGTAATTCCTAACTTCATTGATCCTACTTTATACCGTTTTGCTGAGGATATTGAATTAAGAGCGCAATTTGCTGAAAGGTCCGAAGTGATTATTACTCATATTTCTAACTTCAGAAAAGTAAAGCGGGTGGAAGATGTAATTCGTATTTTTGAAGGTGTACAACAGCAATTGTCTGCTAAGCTACTGTTGGTGGGAGATGGTCCTGAGTTGCATCAAGTCAAAAATTTAGCTAGAGAACTAGGAATTTCCGACAAGATTTTCTTTTTGGGTAAATCCAAGCGTATTGAACAAATTACTAGCATATCGGATATTTTCCTTTTACCTTCTGAAAAAGAAAGTTTTGGTTTAGTAGCTCTTGAGGCTATGGCATCAGGAGTAGCGGTAGTATCTTCCAATGTCGGTGGTTTGCCAGAGGTCAACGAAGACGGTGTAACGGGTTTTTTAAATGAAGTGGGTGATATTGAGGGTATGATAGCTAGTGTATTGAATATTCTTAAAGACAAAGACACTTTAGCACGTTTTAAAACTAATGCCCTAGAACATTCTAAAAAATTCGAGCTTAGAAAGATAGTCCCTTTATATGAGAAGTTATATCTTTCTCTAGTGAAGCATTAAGCCCCCACACGTTTACATTTATAGCCTTTATTTTGCAGTAGTTCCATTACTTTATCTCGAACGTTACCTTGAATAATGATTTCTCCATTTTTAGCAGTACCTCCAACACCACATGCTGATTTTAGAGCTTTTCCTAAGTCTTTTAAGTCACTCTCTTGACCTACAAAGCCTTTGACAATAGTGGCGACTTTACCCGCTCTATTTTTTTTATCTATCCAAACTTCTAAGCGTTGATTTTCGATAGCTAGTGTTTCTTCTTCCCTTTCATATTTATACTCAAAATTCGAATTGGTAGAATACATTACGCCGATTTTATTTTTCTTTTTTTTAGCCATAAGGAATAAATACTTTTAATGTTTTAGGATGGGTATCTATATGTATTTTTTTACCAAGGTCGTGCCCTTCACCATCGAGGTGACTCTGACCATTTTGACAACTTATTGTTATACTTTTAGTTTTAATGATATTCATATATTTAGACTGGTGTATTTTACCTGTAAATAGACGATATAACAATACAGGAACTAGAAAACGTCTAAAGTCTTTCAAGACACAAATTTCTGTTAAACCATCGTCTACTTTACTTTCAGGCGATATCTGAGCACCATTTCCAAACTGAGTCGCATTGGCCCATGAAATGATGACGGCATTATACACTTCTTTTTTACCATCGTATTCTAGGGTATAATCTTGAGCTGGGTAGTTGGCACATTCACGCAAGACCAATTTGACGTAAGATGAAAAGCCCCTTACCTTAGTCGTTGCAAAAAGGTGAGCGATATGAGCATCGAAGCCAACACCAGAAACGTTAAAAAAGGGTAGTCCATTAGCTGTGCAGCTATCCATCGTTTTGAAATCTGAAATGTTAAGTTGCTTAATGGCTTTGTCAATATCCCTTTCCATACCAAAATGAAAAGCAAAACCATTACCAGAACCACAAGGCAGTACTGCTAAAGCCGTTTGACTTCCAATTAATCCCTTAGCACATTCGTTCATCGTACCATCACCACCAACAGCTACTACAACATCTATATTTTCGTGAGCTGCTTGTTGCGCTAATTCGGTAGCATGTTTTGCTCTTTCTGTATAGAGATAGTCAAAATCAAATTTGTTCAAATCAAGGAGCTTTTCAATTCGACTTTCTAAACCTTTATGTTGGGCTTTACCTGATATGGGATTGATAATAAATCTAATTTTCATAGACGCTCATTTGATTAGTAATCATAGAGTTATTAAAGCCTTGTTTGATAGCTTTTAACTGATTGATAAGAGCAGGAGAATTTGGTACAATCTCTTTCAATGTTTTATCCTTGTAGGTTGTGTAGACTTCGTCTTTGTTCACTAGAAATTCGTCTTGTGTTATCATCAGGTATTCGTTTTTAAGAAAGGATACAGCAAAGTCTTGTCCTTGCAATATAGATTTACCAAAGCTAAAAAATTCTTGATCATATCCTATCAAGTCCATTACAGTGGGTAAAATGTCTATGTGTTGGCTAGTATTTTCAACGGAACCTTTTAGAGTGCTATTATTTTTCCAAAATAGCATAGGCACAGCATATCTACCGATTTTATTTTTGTATGCTAGTTTATTAGAAAGTGGCGAAGTATGGTCGGCTGTGATGACAAATAAGGTGTTGTCAAACCAATCCATCTGTTGGGTAGTTTGGAAAAATGTTCTTAGGGCGTTATCGGAATAGGCTATACTTTCGTGTATATCCAATTCCCCTTTAGGAAATTGGTTTTTATATTCTTTTGGTATATGGTATGGTGGGTGAGAAGTGAGAGAAAAAAAGACACTTAAAAACGGTTTCTCAATCGTATTTAATTGCTTAGCAAAATATGAGAAAAAAGGCTCGTCGTATATACCCCAATGCTTATCGTAATGTCTATCGTCATTGAATTCCTCTCTACCATGATAGTCGATAAATCCAGCTTTTTTAGAAAATTCATAAAAGCCCATTGTTCCTTTTTGTCCTCCGTGAAAAAAGGAGGTGTGATAGTCTTCTTTAGACAAGATAGACGCTATGCTAGTGTAGTTGTTGTTGGCATAAGATGAGGTGATGAATGGCTCTGTCATAAGCGAAGGTATAGAGGCAGTAATGGCAGGTAATGCTTCTATAGAACGTACGCCATTGGCATATGCATTATGTGCAACTAATCCTGTGGATATTAAACTATCTAAAAATGGGGTATAGCCTTGACCGTCATTATAATAGCCTACAAATTCTTTGGAGAAACTTTCTAAGATGATGATAACGACATTTTGTTTACTGAATCTATCCGATTTGTAAAGGTGAAGGGTATTGTAATAATTAGTTTGGTCGGCATCAAAGTAAGTATAGACTTGCAAACTATTTTGTTGGTAAGAATGTAGAATTGTAAAAGGAGTATTTAACACTAAATCAGACTCGTTACAATAAGAAAGTACACCAGCATTAATGGTTTTTATGGGTTTGAGTTGAGTACCACCCCTTAAACCCAAGACGATACTAACAATAAAAGAAACTAGTATTACAACGTCAATAGGTTTACGTTGAAAAGATTTGGGTAGCTTTAATGTATAACATAACAATAGCATTTGGGCGATGAATAACAAAGTTACGGGCCAGTATTCTAAGATATATTTGATGTAAACACCAAAAAAATCGTCTTTGGTAATGAAGCTAAAAAAGTCTATGGTACTGCGTTTTAGGTTAAAAGCGTAAAAGACAATATCGATGTTGTTGATTAGTATGAAAGGAGTATTGACTAGAATGAAAACAGCATTTAAATAACGATTGTAAATCTTGGATTGGGGTAATATGTAGTGAATAATGAAAAGTAATACAAGGGGAAGGTTGACATACAGAATAGCCGATATATCAAAGCGAATACCCTCTAGGAATGCTAAAAATAGATGATTTACTTCACTATCAGAAAAATTATAGAAATAAAATGCTAACCGACTTAAGCTATAGATAAGACATAATGTTAAGACCTTTTTTAGAAAACTAAGTAAGTGAGAAATACTCATAATTTATTCACAATTACAACTATAGTCGCCACAATTGGACTTAAGCTCTCGCAAAGTTTTAATCAGAAAAAATACAGCTGAAAACACTAAAAGTATAATAATGATATTTTCCCAATTCATTGCTTTAAATTTATTGCACAAAGTAACGAATTATTCTATTTTTACTCACTTAATGAATGAATAAAGTTTATGGTATTCAATAGAAAAGGTATTCCTGATGAGCAGCTTTTGGAATTGTACAAATCCATACTTAAGCCGAGAATGATAGAGGAGAAGATGCTCATTCTTTTACGTCAAGGCAAGATATCTAAATGGTTTTCTGGAATAGGCCAAGAAGCCATCGCTGTTGGTGTTTCTTCGGCTATGGAACAAGATGAATACATTCTACCTATGCACAGAAACCTAGGCGTTTTTACCACTAAAGGTGTTCCTTTAAATCGTTTGTTTTCTCAGTTTCAAGGTAAAATGAACGGCTTTACCAAGGGTAGAGATCGTTCTTTTCATTTTGGCAGTCAGGAACATAAGTTAGTCGGTATGATATCGCATCTAGGCCCTCAATTGGGTGTAGCGGATGGCATAGCCTTAGCCAATAAACTTAAAGATAACAAACTAGTCACAGCTGTATTTACTGGAGAGGGCGGTACATCTGAGGGTGATTTTCACGAGGCTTTGAATGTAGCAGCAGTTTGGGATTTACCCGTTATTTTTATTGTAGAAAATAATGGATACGGATTGTCAACACCTACCTATGAACAATTCAGATGCCAACAAATAGCTGATAAAGGCCAGGGCTTTGGTATGGAAAGCTATACTATAGACGGTAATAACCTTTTGGAAGTGTACCGAACCATTTCTCAGTTGAGGTTAGAAATACAAAAAAAACCTAAGCCTGTATTGTTGGAATGTATGACCTTTAGAATGAGGGGCCACGAAGAAGCCTCAGGAACAAAATACGTTCCTCAACAGAAGTTTGATAAGTGGCAAGACAAAGACCCAGTGGAGAGCTATGAACAATTTTTAAAATCAGAAAAACTACTAACTAACAAGTTAATAGAAGAAATCAAAACACATATAAATGAAGAGATAAATAATGCCTTGGATACGGCCTTTGCTGAAGAAGAAATTACTTCTAATACACAGCAAGAATTGGCAGATATGTATAGTCCTTTTGATTTTAAAGAACATCCACCAGCCAACACCACTACTACCAATATACGTATGGTAGATGCCATTTCTGATTCTTTAAAACAGTCTATGCAAAAGTATCATAATACAGTAGTGATGGGACAAGACATTGCCGAATATGGAGGTGTGTTTAAAATTACAGATGGCTTTATTGATGAATTTGGTAAAGAAAGGGTACGTAATACCCCTATATGTGAATCGGCAATTGTTAGTGCTGCTATGGGTTTATCCATCAATGGTTATAAAGCCATTATGGAAATGCAGTTTGCCGATTTTGTAAGCTCAGGGTTTAACCCAATTGTCAATTATTTAGCAAAGGTACACTATCGTTGGGGTCAAGCTGCTGATGTAGTGGTTCGTATGCCAACAGGAGCTGGTGTGGGAGCAGGTCCATTTCATTCACAATCCAATGAAGCTTGGTTTACACATACCCCCGGATTAAAGATTGTTTATCCAGCTTTTCCTGCTGATGCAAAAGGTTTATTAGCAGCAGCTATTGAAGACCCTAACCCTGTTATGTTCTTTGAGCATAAAGCATTATATAGAAGTATTTATCAAGAGGTTAACGACGACTACTATACTCAAGAAATTGGTAAAGCTAATCTACTTAGAGAAGGGGATAATGTTACAATTGTTTCTTATGGAGCAGGTGTACATTGGGCCTTAGAAGTGTTGGAAAAAAACCCACATATTTCAGCTGACCTTATTGATTTACGTACGTTAGTGCCACTAGATACAGAAGCTATTTTCACTTCAATTAAAAAAACAGCAAGAGTCATTATACTCCACGAAGATTGCGAGATAGGAGGTTATGGTGCAGATATTTCAGCATTGATTAGTGAAAATTGCTTTGAATATTTAGATGCTCCTGTAATACGTTCAGGAAGTTTAAATACTGCTGTACCATTTGCCAAAAATTTAGAAGATAACTTTTTAGCAAAAAAAGGTTTTGAGCGAAAGCTAAACGACTTATTGAATTATTAATAAATATTTGTAAATTGTAAATTCATTTAAACCAATATATTTATGAAAGTATTATTCGCCTTTTGTTTTACAATTTTGTCACTTTTTTCTCTAGCTCAATCCAGTTCAGACGATATTTTAAGACGTGCAGAAGTTATGCCTGTTTTCCAGCAATGTGAAGACCCAAACTATGACAATGCACCATATCCTTGTACTATGAAGCAGTTATCTGATTACATCAAAGCTGCTGTTGAATTAGAAGAAACCACTGGAAATATTACTAAATGTGTTGTAAGTTTAGTTGTAGAGAAAGACGGAAGTGTTTCCAACGTTCAGTTGCCTAGAGGTGTTTTTGTTAATGCAGAAACTGAGCAAGAAAAAATTGTTTTAGAAAACACACTAAATTCTATGATTATTGAAACAGTAGAAGGTTTAAACTTTGTTCTTCCCGCTTACCAAAATGGTGAAAAGGCTAGAGTTATGTTACAATTCTCTGCTTCTGTAAATTATTAATTTCATAATTTAACATAATAAAATAGACCACTTTTTGTGGTCTTTTTTGTTATGGTTTATCGTTCACAATAGACGATGTAGTATCTTGGATATAAACGCCTCATTAGTTGACGTATGCCGATTTTATTTTTATAGGATTTCCACATTTCACTGTCCTTTATTTTCCAGCCTGTTTTTTCGAGTAATAAGTCAAATTGTTTCTTCTCAAATTCGTGATAGTGTTTGTCCCAATCATCAGATCCCCAGTATGCAGATGTAAACCATAAATTTAAAGGTACAGAGGCAATTAATTTATTGGTTTTGAGATCTTTTAGAATATTATATGGTGCAAACATATGTTCTAAAATTTGAAATGCTGTGACTACATCTGCTCCTGTATCAAGATATGCTTGGTAATCAGTATCTAAATTTTCACCTTTGGTATTTTCTAAAACAAATTCATTGTCATTGATTAGCATAGATAAATCTGAACTAGTGCCTAAGTCTAAAATTTTAGATTTAGTTGGTATATGTTTTTTTAAAAAAGCTAAAGTCAGTTTATGACGTTCGGAATGTCCTTGTACCTTTTTCACAGAATTATTTTAAATTAATTTGCTTTAAATTTATTAAAATATGATTTGCTCACGCTACAGATTAGAAAGCGACAGAAGTTGCTTTATTTTATTTCATGCCGAATAATTTTTTCTTGATAATTACTTCACTAACTCCATCAGGTACACCATCTTGCCAACCGTCTATTTTCTTTCTAATTTTTTCTAAAATATCTCTTGAAAAAATCTGTAAAACATTTGGTTTGAAATTTAAATCTTTTATTCTCGCGTTTTTAAGTAAATAGTCATAAAGAGGTCGCAATCTTCTATGAATAGGTATATTCTTACTATTGAGTAATATATCATTAGCATCTGCTTGATATGGATAAAGGTAGATTTTTAAATCTCGTGTAAAAAGAATACCAAAGGCTTCTAATATACCACCATTTAGGTTGCGGTAATATTTATCGTCAAAAATTTCCATTAAATTGTTTACACCAATAATTAGCCCCATTCGTGCTTTGGTATAATTTGAAAAATACTCGATAAGTTTGTAGTACTTTCTATAATTTGAAATTAAAACAGAATGACCTAATGAACATAAAATATCAGCTCTATCAAGGAAATCTTTTTCATCTATATCACCTTCCATCTTAAGATTACTAAGGGTAATTTCAAATAATAATTGTACATTGTCTATATCTACTTTATTCTCTTTGATAAAGGCGTTATACCCGTTTTCCATCATATCAATATTTACCTTGGTAACTGGTCTGAAACTTCCTCTAATGGTTAAGATATTTTTCTTATAAAGCACATCAGAAGGCTGTTGGTTTTTGCCATCAGGGCCAAAGATTACGGCATCTGTCATGTTCTCTTTGACCAAGATTAAACTAAGTATTCGATTGTCTACTCCTTCAAAGTCAGGGCCTTCCATGTGAATCATATCCATTTCCACATTATCTCTAGTTAGATTATCGTAAATAGATTGAATGAGTTTTTTTGGCTCATTGTAATAGTTAAAACAACCATAAATTAGGTTTGTACCCATTATGCCAATAGTTTCTTGTTGTAGTTTAGCATCATTGTCATTTAGTCTAACGTGAAAAATAACTTCGTTAAAACCTTTATTGGGATCAGTTTGAAAACGACAACCCATCCAACCATGGCCTTTTACTGTTTTAGAATAATTGACTGTAGCTAGAGTGTTTGCAAAGGTGAAATATTTTTTGTTGGGGTGTTCTTTACGCTTTAAACGGCTTTCTATTAGACCATATTCTTGATTAAGTATCTTCTTTAGACGAGAACGCGAAACGTAACGTCCGTCAATTTCTTTTCCGTAAATAGCGTCGCTAAAGTCTTTGTCGTAAGCAGACATTGTTTTAGCTATTGTTCCAGAGGAACCACCAGCTCTGAAGAAGTGTCTTACAACTTCTTGTCCAGCTCCTATCTCAGCAAAAGTTCCATAAATGGTACTGTCTAAGTTAATTTGAAGGGCTTTTTGGGTAGGTGATAAAACTACTGGTTTTGTCATGCTTAGATACTTTTAGCAAATGTAAAAACAGAATCTTAAATAACAACTATAATAGTGTTATTTTTAGACAAAAATTTTTCGAATTAATGAAAATCACTTTTTTAGGCACAGGAACTTCTCAAGGTGTACCAGTTATTGGCTGTCAGTGTGAGGTGTGTACATCAGTATATAAGGAGGATAAACGTCTTAGAGCATCAGTATTAATAGAAAGTGACAATACCGCTGTTGTTATTGATACTGGTCCTGATTTTAGGCAACAAATGTTAAGAGAAAATATTCAAAAATTAGATGCTGTAGTATTTACACACGAACATAAAGATCATATTGCAGGACTAGATGATGTTAGAGCTTTTAATTTCAAATTAAAAAGAGATATGCCCATTTATGCTAGCGATAGGGTGCAAGAGGCGCTAAAACGAGAATTTCATTATGTTTTTTCGGACTATCAATACCCCGGTATTCCTAAGGTGCAATTACATACCATAGATGCTGAATCTAATTTTAGCATTGGTGATATTCCTTTTCAAAGCGTTGAGCTGATGCACCACAAAATGAAGGTTTTGGGTTTTCGAATAAATGACTTAGTTTACATTACTGATGTGAACTATATCAATAATAAACAATTACAAAAGATAAATGACTGTAAAATACTTATAGTTAGTGCTTTAAGAAAAGAAAAACATATCTCACATTTTACCTTAGATGAGGCTGTTGAACTGTCTCAAAAAGTGGGTGCAAAGTCGGTTTACTTGACTCACATAAGCCACCTTATGGGCGACCACCACAGCGTAAATGGTGAATTAGCACAGCATATAAAATTGGCATACGACGGTTTGAGGATAGAGTTTTAAAAGGTACTTAATTGACCTTTAACCGTTCCCCATACTCTCGTTTTGAAAGTTCGGTTAAGGAAAGGCGTATTTTTGGATTTAGATACGATGCTTTCTTCATTAAAGGTCCATTCGTCGCTAATACTAAAACAACATAGGTTGGCTTCTGTGCCTTCTGCAATAGTCGGACATGCTATACCGAGAATTTTTCTAGGATTGTGGCTCAGGGCATCAATAATGGTGTGGAGTCCCAATTCCTTTTGCAATTCTAGGGCTAGAGGTAAAACGGTTTGTGCACCTATGATACCAAAATTGGCTTGCTCGAAAGTAAGTACTTTATGTTCTACATCTTCAGGGCAGTGGTCAGAAGAAATAGCGTCAATGGTACCATCTTTTAAACCCTCTATCAAGGCTTGTATATCTTCTGAGGTTCTTAGAGGCGGAAATACCTTGTAATTGCTATCGAAATTGGCGCATTTCTGGTCTTGTAAAATTAGATTATGTATGGCCACATCGGCACTTACATTCAGACCTTTTTTCTTAGCTGATCGGATAAGTTCGACACTTTTTTTAGTAGAAATTCTACTAGCGTGGAATTTACCTTGGGTATATTCTACTAATTCGATGTCTCTTGTTAACATCACTTCTTCGGCAAGCGCTGGTATTCCTTTAATACCTAGTTTTGTACTGGCTATGCCTTCGTTCATTTTACCTTCAGAGCTGATGGTTTTATTGTTAGGCTGATTCATTATTAGTCCGTCAAAGTTCTTAGTGTAGAGTAGGGCTAGCTTCATCACATCTGCCTTCTGAATACTATTTCTATCGTCAGTAAAGGCTTTTGCTCCCGATTGGCTCATTTCATAAAGCTCTGTGAGTTGTTGGCCTTGATGGTCTACCGTAATATTTCCTGCTGGTAAGACTTCTACTACACTACCTTTGGTGGCATTTCGGATATAATCGACTTGTACTTTGCTATTGGTGCTCGGATTGTTACTAGGCATATAGAGTACCGAAGTAAATCCTCCTTTTGCTGAGGCTTGCATTCCAGTATTCAAATCTTCTTTCCAATCGTAACCAGGATCTCTGTAATTGACGTGCAAATCCATCAAACCGGGCGATAAATGTAGTCCCTTACCGTGTATTATTTTACATCTATTGGGTGGCTCAATGTTTTTACCAATGGATTTAATGACACCTTTGTTGACCAAAACATCTACGGTTTTGTTGTTATACTTGGATTGTGAATCTATCACTTTAACGGATTGAAATAATATACTCATAATAATCGAATTAAAAGGGTTTCTAAGAATAAAAAGAATAGGGTAAATAGGATACAACTAAGCCACAAGGGAATACCTGTATTTAAATCTTGAATGTAATTGCTCAAATTGTCCAATTTAATATCTAGAAAAAAGACATTGGCTTTTTCTTCACTAAGACTTCTTAAAATTTCTTCATCAACTAAGGTCAAATCACTTTCTGTTCGGTTATAGTTAAAGCTGAGAAAAGCCTTAGTTTCTTGATTTTTATCCTTGAGTTCGTAATGATTAGCCTCATTTATCTGATCAGCTAACCATAAGCCACTTGGGCTAACTTCTGGTATTATCTCACTCTTATCGTTAAACAAACGCATGGGGCTTTCGAAAGTCCTTGTTGAAATAGGAATATTTTCCTGTCCTATGGTGTAGGATAAATTTTGTTTACCACCAGCATGGGAAGCGATGTTGTAGAGTATAGGTACAAATAAAGCGTGTTGACTAAAATTACCAAAGCTATCATCAAGACCAATAGAAGAAAGGTAAACCTTTCCTTTGGCCAATTGGTATTCGTTCAAAAAGCCATTATTATTTTCTAGTATTAGAACTGGTAAGCCAACACTTTGTGACTGCTTACCGATAGTATAATATTGCTTGATTTTCGGAAAGTTCAAACGCTCATCAATCGTTTCGAAAACACCGTCAAATAGGGGGTGTTTATCTTCTAGATATTGTATTTTTATTTCTTGCTCGTTCAACTTTTCATAGTGGTCAATATTTAACAATT
>CEUU01012025.1_pt1 | contig 16717 bp, 13 predicted proteins | sample 531321 | NCBI WGS metagenome assembly CEUU01 (sample SAMEA2622658, study PRJEB7988) | marine metagenome | isolation source: saline water (ENVO:00002010), including
GTTGGGCACGACGATACTCGATGCGGCGGGCCTTGCCGTCCTGCGCACAGATGAGACACCTGAACGCGCCGCCGTCGGCGTAGTATATGGCGACGCTTGGCTCCATCGCCATATGGACCTGCTCGATGTGCAGCTCTTTGCGCACGGACAACCTTTTTTAAGCGACTTGGGATATCCACAATCGTGGACGAGCGTAGGTCAGTGGGAAGCGCACTGGGCCACGCACAATACGGGTTGGGGGATAGTCGATGGAGTCGACCCGATCAACTGGCCTTCGGATACGCCTTTCTATTTTCTCAAAGCACTAGCCGGACGCGGCACACTGCGCCTATTTTCTCAAGCCGACGGCGTGCAGATCATTGAGGTAGAGGCCGAACGCTGGGCCTGGGACCACCAACGCATGCGCTGGTTTCGCCCCGGTGTATCCATGCGCCGCCTGCTGGCGCTCATTGAGACCGACAGCGACGGCGTCGCACTAGTCGACATGATGCGTATCCACGGAGGACAGCAGCACTGGCGCAGCTGTCGCGGCTTAGAAGGTACTTTTGCGGGCGCGGGCAGCTGGCTAGAACAGCCTGGCACAGCCGCTGGGCCGACGATTGAGCGCGGCCAAACAGACCAGGTGCCCCACGACGACCTCATCGCTTTAGCCTATATGGATTCGGTACGCTCCTACGACGGTCCTACTCGCTGGCAAGGCCAGTGGCAATCGCGCCACGAAGAAGCAACGCGTTTAGATATTCACCAGCTCGGATCTAATACGGACGCACGTTTGCTCTGCGCACGCTCAACGGCCACTCTGGGCAATCCCGAAGACTCTCGCTATTGCTACAATGGATTGCTCTGGTCGCGCAGTCCCACTCCCGAAGAAGCGACAACGCGCATCGACCTAGTTTTTGAACCGAGGGTGGGACCGGCAGCATTGGTAGAGGTCGAGGCGATTGAGGGATCTGGACAGAGCTCAGGCACACGGTTGAGAACACGCACGGGACGCACGATCAAACTATACTGGAATCCAGATTCAACAGAGACGGCGTGCACTTTTGCCGACGACACCACGCTCAGCGAAGGCGTGGGTTGGACCGTTGGAGATCGCCATCACGCCGCGGCACGGCATTTTGCGACGCGCCAGCGCGGCATCCTAGACAACCTACCTAATAAGGGAAGAATTATTGCTCTCGACCGTTCAGACTGCACCATTGACATCGAGGGCCTATCAGCCATAAAGCCCCATGCTCGCATCATCATAAACCCCGATGGGCGCAGACACACCTACCGGGTGGAGGCTGTGCAGATGCTGTCTACGGGGCGGTTCCGCCTCACACTAGACGTCGATTCGCTGCTGGGTCGTGGCAAGGTCCGTCATGCGGACGGTAGCCAAATGACCTTAGACCACTTTATCTCCGCACGCACCGGCAATCTGCATCAAACGCGCCTGCAGATTCAAGGCTCAGAGCCGTGGTCTATCATAGATGAAGCGATCAATCCAGACGCTCAATCCACGCAGCTCTGGCTTCGTACGACCATACCGGGTGCCGAGGTGGGCACGTGGGTGGAAGCAGTCGACTACGTCGTTGGCGATCAAGTCCGCTACGAACCGACAGCTCACGCATAGAGCAAGCGTGCCGGCTATAGCAGCGCGCATATATCATCGACAGAGGCAACACCCGTGGTTCCTATTTGGTGGATGGTGTGCGATGCGGCCGCCATGGCGATGTGGCAGGCTTCAGCTGTCGTGGAACCGGCCGCCAAGGCCACCGCGACGTTGGCCGTAACACTATCGCCCGCTCCCACCACGTCAATCCGACCGCGAAGCGGCAGCGCAGGTGCATGGCTGATCGTGCCGTCGGCATCGGCTGCAACTATACCGCTACCCGCGAGTGTAACGAACGTTGAACGGCCTCGAGACTGAGCCCATTCGGCAACCACTGACCGCACCGTGCATTCATCTGACGCGTCTCTCATACCCGTCAACGAGGAAAGCTCTTCTCCATTCATTTTAAAGTTCAGACGAGGAAAATCTCGCAGGCTGCGACGTGAATCGGCCAATATCGGCACCGCCGGCCGCCGCTGTGCCAACGCACCCAGTTCAGCGCGCACAGCATGCGTCAACGCGCCCGTTTCCGCTCGGTCCGTCTGCTCTAATGCAATAAGTACGTCTGCATGCTTTCCCACCGCCGCAACGGCCTCGGCCAGGCGTTGACTGAGTGACAGCGGCGTAGGGCTATCATTTTTTATATCTATACGCGACAGCTCGCGCAAACCTTCTGCTTCGAGCAAAATGGGCTTACAGTAGGTAAACGTGCGCCTGTCTGGAACGCAGAAAAAAGAGGCTGTGCAAACGCCGGGCAGACGCGACAGAGCGCGCTTCAGCTCATACCCCTCACCGTCGTCTCCACAGTAGCCCACCAAATCAATCTGCCTGATTCCCAACGCTACCAAGTTGGCCACGACGTTGGCCGCTCCACCAAGCTGGTTGCGGACGTTCATCACATTGTGAACGGGTAGACCCGTTTCAAGCGAGGTCTCTTTCCGCGCCGGATCGATCTCTAGGTAGCGATCCAAACACACGTCTCCCACCACCGCTACGCGCAGCTGCGCGTAGCGCGCAACTAGTTGCTCAAAGCGTCTTTCCATCATGGAGTTTTACGAGACAAGTATCCACCATCTAACAGGCGACCGCACGCATCTGAGATACGCCGCGATCAGGACCAGCGCCACAGCGTTTGCGCTGTACCGCCTAGAATCCACGCGCGCTCTTCCGCGCTCAAATCAACGGCGTCAGCAAAAAGCGCTACGGTCTGTTCATACCCGGTCTGAGGGCTATACTGAACCGTTGGGAAATTACTGCCAAATAAACAGCGATCAGGACCAAATGCGTCGACTAGTTCGCGCACCATCCAGTGCACGTCGGTAAACGGATAGGCCTGTCTACTGGCCAGCGGTAGAAAGGTGAGCTTGATATACACATTCTCATACCGAGCTAGTGCACGCACCGGGGCCGTGGTGTTTTCACTTGGCGCCAGCGCGCTCGATACATAGCCACAGTGATCCAAAACAAAGCGCGTCTGGGGAAACGCACGCACGCGCGCTTCTACCGCGGCATACTCCTCGTGCGTGGCATTTATATCTACAGTCAACCCCAGATCAGACGCAGCGCACCAGAGCGGCGTGCTGATGGGATCGTCAAGCGCCCGCTGGTAAAATAGATGGCGCTGTATGCGCAAGCCGCACACACCTTGTTCCACAAGCGCATCCAGCCTCTGTAAAGAGTCGAAACCGGCCGGATCAACCAGAGCAGCAACAGCCAGCCACGACTTGTTATCGACCTGTTGATCAAGTACGTAACTATTATCCCAGCCGTAGAAACCCGTTGAAATAGCGAGTGCTTTCGAGACTCCAGATAACTGCATTTGCTCGTGCAGAGCGTTAGCAGAACCCTCGAAAGCAGGTTGATAGCCTGATGAAGGATCCGCGAGCGGATAGCGCTCTGTGTCAAGCGTCATCAGATGCGTATGGCTATCGATGATGAGCATATACTTTGGGAATTGAGCCCGAGAACGAAACTTGGAATTGATTAACTATCCAACGCAGCTTTTTAAAACATTTACGCTAAACCTAGTCGCGCGAGGAACCAAGGTGAGTGCAGGCCACGCCAACTTTTTTGAGCGCAATGAAACCCGATATCTCATCTCCGTAAAGACCGACATCTCGCAACGCATCATGAATGTTTTCTACAGCACCTTGACCGACAATCAACTCAGTCGTTTCACGCGCTGGAGAAATAGCCCCAACCTGTCCATCAAAGGACACATAGCTCTTTTTGGATATGGTCGCACCACCAGCCCCAGCAGCCATAGCCGCAATCACTAAATCGCTGGCGTGTCCCTCATTGCAAACCAGTATCATGCACACCAAGTCATTCAAGTAACGGTAGCCCTGTGTTTCTTCGCTCAGGACGCGGCGACGCCAATCCGCAGAACCCTTCATCTCATCTACGGCTGCAATAAGCTGTTCCATACTAGCCGAATGCTGCTGACCGTGCACGACCATGTTGTTGATAATGCCGCGTGTTCCAGGGGAATCATATATGAAACCAGCGCCAATTTCGTTGATGCCTCCAGCCGTTACGAGCGCAGCGAATATTTCTTCTGATTCCTGATCAGAAACCGTAACATGCACTATTTCTTTGGCCGCCGGTACTGTGACACGAATTAAACCTAGTTTGTCTCTCAGGCCCGTTCCTTCACCCGTTGTAACCTGCGGCATCGGCACACCCAAATCTAGAGACGAACGCGCTATATGGTTGCCATGGTCCTGCTGAACGGTGCACACAATACTCGACAAATCGTCGCGTAGTGGAATTTTATTCGCACCACTAAAAGGAGCAATCTGTGGGGCTTCCCAACCAGACTCAACGGCGATTTCAACTTCGTCGTATACAGCGCTACCACGGCCAGGAACTTGCAGACCGCAGACTGAAATAAGCGCCTGGAGCGCATCTTCGGCAGATTCAACTGATACGTGAAAAGTCAAGCGAGTAGCGGGCTCTTCCTCGATAACTAGACCGGCACCGATACCCCAAAGGCCTTCACGTCGACGTAGAACAGTAGCTCGACTAGGCTGCGTGTGATACGCCTTTAAACCAATCTCTTCGAGCACGGCCAACGCACGATCAACTACCGAGTTATAAATTGTGCATGTTATCTGTGCGGCTCGTATCTTTTCCATGACCAATCTCCTAAACCGCGGTTTTTTCTATTTTATCTTTACGCCGCGCTGTTACGAACATCCCCACTATTAGTACGGATAGTATGGGGCAGACCGAAGCCAAAGACAGGATACCGAATCCCTCTATACTACCGACCTGTGCACTAATACCTAATCCCATCGCCAAGACTAGCGGAACAGTCACAGGACCCGTAGTCACTCCCGCGCTGTCCCATCCTATATTGACAAATTCTTCGTTGGATAAAACCGTCAGTACCATAAGTAAAGCATAGGGCGGCACCAACATCCATATTAAAGGCCAATTATAAATAATCTTGGCTACTCCCAACGAGATTCCAACGCCCACCCCAATTGCGACAGCTTGCATCAACAACTGTTTCTTGAATGTGCCCACCGTGAGCTGTTCCACAGTCGTGCCCAAAGCGTTAAGCGCCGGCTCGGCGAGCGTTGCACTGTACCCCATCATGAACGCGAACAGAATCACTACGATTACACCGAGAAAACCTTTAAAAAGAGGTCCACTGATCGGCGTGTAAGAGTATTGCTTCGTACGCATATCAAAGTTTTCTTCGTGATAGGGCAACAGTTCATAGCCCTCTTCTGTCTTGCGCGAAAAAACTTCCTGAACTGTACCCTCACTCGTAATCGCCTTGGTAACAATGGAAGGATCAAAGTTGCGAATAACTTCGTTTTGCTGCTTCATCTCGACAGCTTTGAACGAAGTCGGCAAATTGGTGCCTATTTCGCTTCCCAACCGCGACAAGCCTAGTTCAATCCCTATGCTAAATAGACTCATGCCAATGACAGCGAAAAAGAGACCCAACACAAGTTCATCGGCACGCCGAATACGCTCGCGCAGCACTAACAATAGTGTGGCTAACAAGAAAAGGCTCAAAGGAACAATAGCCTGTACCGCACCCAAACCGTTGCGCTCTAAGAGGTCCGCAACATCGAGTGCACTCCCACCCTTTCTGGAGTATAGTGTTTCCGCCTCAGCGCGTACTGCTTCTTCAGAACCGTATATGGCCAAACGCTGCGCGTTCGAACCACTGTTAAATAGCCAGTTTACGAAAGCGTCAGCACTGCCAAAGATGGCCTCTTGCTTTGTCACGTTTTTCGATAGCGATACTACATAGGCATCCAATGCTTCCGTATCACCCTTAAAGAAGGCTTCACGTGCCATAGGACTGCCATTACGCATGACATATCCTTTGAACGCGTCTTCACTATCGAAAAGCGAGACCGCTTGGGCACGTTGCGAAGGGCTGCAGAATTCTACATCGGAAGAAGGATTCGGTACGGAAGGCAAAAAATACAAGCCCAGACCTAAAACGGCCAAAATCGGAAAGGCTGATGCCAACGTTACTACACCAAAACCACCAGCAGCACCGCCACCGCTAGAAGCAACACGTGAAATACCTATGCCCAAGGCCAAAACTAGCGGAACAGTAACGGGACCGGTTGTAACAGCACCGCAATCCCAAGCTAATCCGGTTAAATGCACGAGATTAGGGTCGAAGTAAGCCCAAACCGATAAAGAACCACCAATGGCGTACAGCACATAAACAAATGGCTTCAGCGACCAGCCGTAGAGAAAACGTAGCATGCCAAAAAGTACGGCAATTCCAACGCCTACGCCCACCGACCACACTAGCGCATCTGAATGTTTATTGAGTATGAGAAAAAGCAGCGGCGCATCCCATGCCTGCACGGAAGATCCAGCCGACTTCAAGACGCCAATAGCCGGTTCAGCAAATGTCGCTCCTAAACCCAAAATGAAAGCGAATATTAAAATCACAGGGAGCACAGTTTTTTGCGGCAAGCGGATACCACATATTTCACCCAGCGGCATCAAACCAAAGAAAAGGCCTTCCATAAAGAAGGCCAGACCCAGCACGACCACGCCGATGCCCAAAGCCACTACCAAGGCATTGGAAATTGGAATATTAAGGACTACGAGCTGAAACAAGACAAGATAGGCTACGATTAGAAAAACCGTCTTGATCTGCTCTACTATTTTTGATTGGGCATAAGGCACAAGCATCTTTAGAGCTTGTCCAAAAGAAACGTTCACATGCCCAGAGGTTTGCTGTGAAGACATAACTACATCCCGCGTTTGGCGAGCGCCTAAAAGGCGCACGCATTGTATGAAACAGTTCGCAAATCTTAAGTTAATGGATATTTAAGCAGATGCATAGTAGAAAATCGGCCGGTAGAACTGAATTCGGTCTCCTCAATAGAATCCGTCCCGTGCTCAACTTCGCTACAAATGCGACTATTTACATACCGGTCATGTGAATACAACCGGCACTTCGTCCCAGCGCGTCGTATAACGCGGTGACCGGCATCCCTGCCGCATCCGCCACCCACGATCAACACCCTCGCGTGCAAAATGAAGCGCATGGTCTCCCCATTGGTGCGTCACTGCATCAAGCATCTCCATAAGGGCTCTTTTCTTTTTATCGTAATATTCTTGGGTCAACAAGCTCGTCTGAAGCATATTGGCGGGCGTCAACGCTGTCAGCATTACGCCACAGCGCCGGTAAGCAAAGTTTGGGCGATATATTTTCCGCATGCACTGACAGGCCCAATCTATGAGCTCGCCTGTATGCGCCGTCGGCCAAGGCAGGGTGCGGAACGTCGAGTTGGCGTAGGCATACTTGTCAAAACGACTCGTGGCTATAGATACGCGTATAGCTCCAGCGACGCTTCCCTGCATACGCAACACCCGCGCAGCTGCTGACACATAAGACGCAAGCGGCTCGAGTATTTCTTCTAGGTCGACTACATCGCGCCCAAACTGCCGCGAACGGACGATGGCGTTTTTTGGCTGTGGCGTTTGATCCAGCCCAAAGCAGGATATTCCGCGCAGCTCGAGTACGGTGCGCAACCCCAAAACCGTCATCTGCCGCCGCACCCACTTATCATCAGCCTGACTCAGCTGCAGCGCGTTAGCAATTCCATAAGAGGCGAGCATTCGACCGTATCGAGGCCCGATTCCCCATACGTCCTCGACCGCGACCTCACTCAGCGCACATCGTATATCTCCGTGTTCAATGAGATTGCACATGCCAGACCCTTTTTTGGCAAGGCGATTGGCTACTTTAGCCAGCGTTTTAGTCGCCCCCAGTCCCACCGATACGGTCAGCCCCGTCCACCGCCTTACGGTATCGCGCAAGGTCAGAGCGTGCGACGATAGATCGGGCAGGGAGTCGCGGAGAACGAGAAAGGCCTCGTCGATAGAGTACTCTTCAACCTCGTCGGTAAACGTGCGCAGCGTATCCATTACGCGCCGCGACATATCACCATAGAGCATGTAGTTAGAAGAAAACGCAACGCCCTCAGAACGCTCAAACGCATAGCGAATTTTGAAGTACGGATCGCCCAATCCAATCCCGAGTGCTTTAGCCTCTGGCGAGCGCGCGACCACGCAGCCGTCATTGTTGCTCAGGACCACCACGGGTCTGTCACGCAAATCGGGACGAAACACCTGCTCGCAGGAAGCGTAGAAGTTATTGCAATCGACTAGAGCAAAGCGCACCCCACTCATCGAACCTGATGAATGACATAGGTTACTACGCCCCACACCTCAAAATCCATTTCTTCACTCAGCCGAATGGGAGGCATTCGCTCATTTTCTGACACAAGTGAGAGGGTGCCGTCTTTCTGATAAATGCGCTTAACCGTAAAATCGCCGTTGAGCACAGCCACAACCACCGATTGATCCGCAGGTACCTCAGCGCGATCAACAACCAGCATATCGCCAGGATGTATTCCAGCGCCCAGCATCGATTCTCCCTCTACGCGCACAAAAAACGTTGCTGCGGGGTGACGGACAACCAAATCGTTCAGATCGAGTCCGTCATCGAAGTAGTCGGCTGCCGGTGAGGGGAAGCCAGCGGGAACCCTCGATATGAAAAAGGGAACAGTGGGATGCTCTTGCGCAACGTATGGAGCAATGTGCACACCTTTTCCACCGCGCACATCTATATGGGAGTGGCCAAGTGCCATGTCGGAAAACCTTTGTTGTAAATACAACAGATTAAAATAGTGAACAAATGTACACTTAAGGTTCTGCAGCTGTCAATAGCACATAAATTAAACAGTATACCTTTTACATCTCCATTGCGCTTAGGTTATCTGCTCTTTTTCTTGGTATGTCGCAAACGAAAGGCCGTCCGTGCTACAACACACATTCTGTCACGCGCCCGGCTTGGGGCCGCAAAACGAGCGCTTGCTCTGGGACAAGGGTCTTCATACTTGGCGCGATTTGCTCTGGTCCGAACAGATGCCCCTCACACCACATAAAGCAGATGCCCTCATTGACACAGCACGTCGCTCTACCCGTCACCTGAGTGAGCGCGATCCGAATTTCTTTTATGAAAATCTCCCTGCGCGGGAGCACTGGCGGCTGTTTGCAGAGTTCCGCGACGATACGGCCTACTTCGATATAGAGACCACGGGATTAGGCGGTCCAGAGGACCATATCACAACGATTGTGCTCTATGACGGCCAGCATCTGCGCCACTACGTGCACGGCACCAATATGGACCAATTTGCCGACGACGTGGCGCGGTACAAGGTACTCGTCAGCTACAACGGCAAAAGCTTTGATGCACCGTTTGTACGACGCTGCCTGCGGGCTCCCTTAAATCACCCCCATATCGATCTGCGCTACGTTTTGAACAGCTTGGGTCTCAAAGGTGGGTTAAAAGGATGTGAACGGCAGCTCGGCATAGATCGTCGAGGCCTAGAAGACATCGACGGTTTTTTCGCCGTACTTCTGTGGAATGAATATTGGCAACGAGGCGATGAGAAAGCCCTCCATACACTGCTGGCCTACAATGCTCTAGACGTTATCAATCTGGAGGCCCTGATGGTTATAGCCTACAATCAGAAGCTAGCCGGGACGCCCTTTGCCGAAGGCACGCTACCCGCACCACAGACTCATCCATTGCCCTTCAAAGCCGATTACCCGACGATACGCCGCCTCAGGTCGCAGTACAGCTTGTACTAGACAACGGCACCAAACGCGATTGCTCGGAGCCGTTTTCCATAAGGCGCATAGTTGATGTACTGGGGCTCTCGCCTATCTAGGTGCACGGCGCGGCACACGATGATAAAACGCTCTACTTACGCTATTGATTTTCGGGCGGCAAACGATCCCTCTTGCGCCCGTCTCGCAGACTGTCTAGCGACCGGCCCTCGTTGCGAAGATCGCGCATGTCACGCGGTGGCCGCCGAGGACCCCAGCGCCTCATCATCTCGCGAAAGCGGCGATCTCGATCTTCAATGCGCGCCCATTGTTCGGCATCTACGTGCGGCTTGAGCTCTTCATATACCGAATCAATTAGGGATCCCATTGCAGCGCGATGATTAGCATCCAACGCCTTAAAGCGAGGCATTGCACCTTCCAATATGGACCGCAAGCGCGCGCGCTGATCTTCATCGTTGGGCTGGATAAGGCGCACCGTATTGCGCGCAAATAAATGTGGGTTGGGTATGTTCCGCAAACGTTGACGCATAAACGTCCCCATGCCTAGGCTGCCCAAAGCGATTCCCACTATCAGAGTGCATATGAGTATGATGGCACCCTTACTTTTTGATCCGAGTGGCATCTCACTCCTCCATTGCGTAGGCCACGTTCAGAGAAATTGGCTCAATGGCAAAGATCGCTTCCATTAAAGACGTATTTCCATCGATGTCACTGTAGTCGCTCCAGTTGTTAAATGCGATAATCAATGCAACCAGCGTTGCAGTTGGAGCAAGCGAACGAAACATCCACATCAAACCATCGACCATGCTCTCACCCTGCTGCGCGCGAGCTGTTACGCGTGCGGCAAAAAACGGCCCAAACGAATCGGCGCGCTCAGAGCGCAAATCCGTCTGTAGGCTTTCGAGTCGCTGCCACCTAGCGCGCATCACGCCGTCAGCTTCCAGCGCACGTGCCAATCTGCTAGCCTCATCGGAATTCAATTCGCCGGCCAGCGCCTTCATCATCACGGTATCCATATCATCTTTCATACGACAGATCTCCCTCTTTTTTGAAAACCTTCTCCAACTTTTTAATGGCGCGAGAAAGGCGCGACAGCACCGTTCCTTCTGCAACATCTAGTAAATCAGCCGTTTCCTTGGTCGAATAACCCTCCAACATGCGCAATACTACGACCGCACGAAATGCGGGATCGAGCTGCTGCAGTGCAGCGTGTACAGATTCGCTCTGCTCCTGCCGCGAACGCTCTTCACGCCCGTCTACGCCGACATACTCAGGTGGATCTTCTGCTTCGTCGCGACTCCAGAAACGCCAGCGCATGCGCTTTCGTCGCTCGACGGCATTGAGCGAAAGGTTGATCGCTATGCGCGTTAGATATGTCCCAACAGCCGAATCACCGCGAAATTTATCCAACGACTCGTAAAAGCGGATAAATACCTCTTGTCCCACGTCTTCAGCCTCAGCACCAGACCCGAGCATACCTACTACGGTAGCCGCAACCTGTCCCTCATAGCGTTCCACGAGCTGGCGAAAGGCCTGACCATCGCCCGTCTTGGTACGTGCAATGCACTCTACGTCAGTGGACAACGAATCACCCATACGCATTAGACAACCCATCGTCCATTTTTATTCCTTCGCTTCACCGCTTCACTGAGCAGACCAACGCATGTAAAGATAATATACCGACCGGCGTTGTAATTAGCCGGGTTTTACGTACTTTATATGTATAATCTCAACTCGTGAAGACACCGCGTCGATGCAAATTCTCACACTTGGTTTAAACCATCACACAGCTCCGGTCGAAGTGCGTGAACGGCTCGCATTTCCTGAGAACGACCAGCCGCAAGCATTAACGCGCTTGCTCGAAGAATACGGTCTCAGCGAAGCGGCTATCCTGTCTACGTGTAATCGCTCTGAGCTGTACGTCGCGGTCGATAGCAAACACGGTTTAGACGGCGCGCAGCGCTTCTTAGCGGATACTCGAGCCGTCGATGTGCAGCAGCTGCAGTCGCATTTTTACACGCTCAGCGGTGAAGATGCCGCCACGCACCTATTCCGCGTGGCCTGCGGTGTCGACTCGCTCGTCCTAGGCGAATCACAGATTCTCAAGCAGGTTCGTACGGCGCTCGATACTGCGCAACAACACGGTTCGGCGCGCCTCTTACTCAACGAATTATTTCAACGTTCCTTGCACACCGGTAAGCGAGCGCGCAGCGAAACTGATATCGGCCGAGGCCATCTCTCTATCAGCACGGCAGCCGTAGAGCTAGCGGGCCAGGTATTTGACGATTTGGAGGCCTGCCACGCCATGTTGCTAGGCGCTGGAGAGATGGGAGAGTTAACCGCACAGTATTTGGTCGACGCCGATGTGGCATCTTTGCGCGTAGCCAACCGAACGCTTGCCCGTGCCCAAGAACTTGCAGCACGCTTTTCAGGCCAAGCAGTTGACTTTAACGACCTGACCAACCAACTGGCGGAAACTGACATCGTCATCTCTTCGACATCGGCTCCTGATTTTGTCTTAACGCCTCACATGCTGAGTCAAGCTATGCTGCAGCGACGCGGACGACCTATTTTCCTAATAGACATCGCCGTCCCGCGCGACATTGATCCTGCGGTGCGTGAGATTGACAATGTTTTTCTCTTCGATATTGATGACCTGCAGCAAGTCGTGGCCAGCAATCGGCAAGAGCGCGAGCGCGAAATCGCCAAGGTTCAACTTATTATCGAAGACGAATTGCGCGGTTTTCTTCACTGGCTTAATGCGCTGGGAGCAGGACCACTCATCCGGGATTTGCGTCAGCGAGCAGCAAACTTACAAAACGTCGAGTTGCAGCGATGGAACGCCAAGCTGGAGCACTTATCTGAAAAGGACCGAAAGATAGTCGAAGGTATCTTGCGCGGCTACGCTAACAAATTGCTGCACGATCCCCTAGTCCAAGTGCGTCAATTTGCCAACGATGATGACAGCTACATTCGTCTCGACACCGTACGACGGCTCTTCGACCTGAGCAACGGAGCGAACGGCTCAACCGAGGGAGACTCAACATCGTGACTACAGCATGTGCCTTGACTCTTGGCTTCTCACTCGTCCTTTACTTGACAGCTACGCTCTTGTTTCAGGGTTCCTTCCTGATGCGTAAAACGGGATGGGACTCGCTGGGACGACGCGCACTTGTGATCGGCGTCTCCGTGCACGTATTCGGTATGATACTACACGCAACACTCTCCGGGCAGTCACCCTTTTCCAGCCTCCTAGTCATTATTTCTTGGCTTATCATAGCGCTGCTCGGCGGAGCGCTGGTAGCAGAGCATTACACCCGCTTGCGCTACCTAAGCCTCCTGGCTGCCCCACTGGCCTTTTTAGCACTTCTCTACCCAATGCTCATGCCGGTAGAACTGGCCAGCAGCGAACACGTGCTGGTCCAGTATCCCTGGCTTGGCGTGCACGTCGTGCTTTCCTTGCTCGGCTATGTCGGCTTCGCGCTGGCGTTCTGCACGGCCGCAGCCTACCTACTGCAACAGAGCGCGCTTAAACGTGGCCGGCTTAACCACTATCTGCCTGCACTAGACACCTCGGCTACCGCAACCTTTCGCTTTGCTGCAATCGGATTCTCTATCTTTACGTTAGGTTTGGGGATGGGTGTTATCTGGCTGTTTGGCGCACCCGGAGCGCACTTAGAAGGACCAGACACCAAAGTCTGGATGGCGATACCACCGTGGGCGATTTTCGGTTACTATCTTTACGCGCGGGGTATTCACCGACAGCAAAGTAGTCGCCTCAAATGGGTCGTAATCGTCGGCTTTATCCTCGTCCTGGCCAACCTCTTTGGCATACGCCACAACTTTGGCGAGCAAGTTCCAGAGACGCACACCCATGCGGCCCGGCACACGTTCGACCTCATATAAGACCCAAGCGCCTGTGCGCAAGACTCAGTAAGGCCGAGCCAGAAAGGGAATCTCCATTTCTGCCGCTGTCAGGCCGCCATGCGAACCGTAGTGTCGCTGTTCGAACTTACCCCGCTCATACCACCACACAGACTGGCCAGCATGCGGCAAAATGACTAGATCGCCGATGTGCGCATCAAACGCCTCGCTGGGTGGCCCCAGTCCAAAAAGTCCGCGTTCCACTAGGTCTGCACAACGCAGCACAGAAGCCCGGCCGCGCAGGCGCATTTCGAGAAAGACCTGCGCCTCTTCAATTAACCCGTCATTTATATAAAGAAACAAGTCACGGCACGAACCGGCCGGCACTATGAGATCTCCCTGTTCGCTACGTCGCAGAAAGCGCTCTATCCCGTCAAATTCAGGCTCTATATTGAGATAAATTGTCGTTTTGGGATCAATCTCGCCCATGCCGTGATCGGCCACCATCAGCAAGAGCGTATCCCCGTCCAATCCCTCGCCAATAACCTGTTCCGCCGTAGCTAAAAAGGCATCTACCTCAGCATTGATATGAGCTGAGTCAGGGCCATGCACGTGCCCGACCTGATCAATACCATCAAAATAGAAGAAAAAGTACGATGGATCCGTCTCTTCGCTCAAACGCCTCTTCAAAGAAGTCAGTCCCTCGGCTAACGTGCGGTAGGGAACGACCTCTGCCCCATCATAGGTCAGACGCGCGTAGGGCGACACCAAATGCAGCGCAGGTTGAAACGCACACGAGCGAATGCCCATGTCCTCTAGATCGCGATAGACCGTTTGCGTTGGTAGAATTTCTTCTGGTTCCACGTCTTCCAATGCGTTGCGCATCTTGCTGCCCGCCGGAGAAAACAGCAGCGGCACAACGATCTGATCTATCAGCGGTTCGTAGTATTGCCATTCGTATATCCCACTCTCTATGGGCGGCATACCAGTGTGAATGCAGGTTACGTGTGCAGCCGTTGTGGAGGGGAACTGCGCGGTCATCTTCTCTGCAACGCCTCCTTCGACAAAGCGACGCAAAAAGGGATCTGACCGTAGACGGGGCTGACAAAAACGCCAGCCAAACGCGTCGATAAAAAAAACGGCTACTTTTTTCCAACGGCGATCCACGGGGCTGATCAGTTCAGATGAAAGCCCCGAATCTCCTTGGCCCGTCAGGGCATAGCGCACCATCTGCGGCAGATCGGCAAACGAACGTCCACCGTACTCCGGCAGCACTACCTCTGTGTCAAACACATTGATTCTCCGATAAAACAGCGCCGATTCGATGCGCGATACATCGACCTCGTCAGCTCTAACTCTTGCTAATAAACGATGGAAACTATCCCGGCGCGAGCCCGCCTTCCCACGCCCGCTTCAACTTTAACACGATACAAATACGTGCCGGGCGGCACGCGTCTTCCCAATGCATCTCGCCCATCCCAAACCCGGACGTGGCGACCGCTCAATTCCTGTGCGGTCTGCCCAGAACGAACGCGTCGACCACCTAAGCTGAATATCTCAAACGCCACGGGCACTGGACGCGTCAGTTTTAAAACATCGTATGAAACGAGCAGATAGTCGTTAAAGCCGTCTCCATTGGGCGTTAACAGGGATGTCGTGCCGGCGAGCGGACCGACGAGGAAGGGATCCGCTTCGCGCAGACGCACGGCCAAACTCCCGCCTAGACTAAGTGGATCAACGTCGCCCTCACGGGCAAACTGGTACACCGTATCGACCTGCGCGCTTTCCACGTCTCTGCGCCGATCGAGCACTCGCACTTGAAACGGCGTGCCGTCAATAAAAACAGCCGCTCGAAAAAAAAGCTGCACAAAGCTACCATCCTGCACTACACGCTCCCACAAGTTTACATCAAAGCCGCTCTCGCGCTTTAAGTCTGCGGTAAAAACGACTGCTTGATCGTCGACGCGCACGCTGTCGACGGCAAAGAGCTGAGCCGGTGTCTGAACGCTGAGAAATCGAAAACCCGTCGAAGCGACGTCTTCCCGCCGCATTTGCAGCGAGAGCACAAACGACGTCTCGACGCCAGCGTCTACCTGTAGAGGACTAATCTCGGCCCGCAGTTCGTCGGCCAGAGGACGCGTTGAGTATTCAAAGACGAGTCGCTCCAATTTTGCACCGGATTCTAGTAGACGCACGCGAAACTGTATGTAGCGATTGGGACTGGGCGAACGGATAAGATCGCCGTCCACCGTCTCCCACGCGCTCCAATCGGGATTTGGTAAAACGGGTCCCTGTTCGAGTGCCCCGATAATGCCGTCCACGCCGTCTATGCCCTCCCATACATCGCGAGACTCACGCCGCAGACGCTCGCCCGACTGCACGTAATAGTGCAGCGGCTCTTCGTCCGGCCCCGTGCGCGTTTGCAGTACGACGGGGAGCTCCTGTAAGCCCACTGCGCCTTCGTGGCGGACCACGCCCCATACCGGCGTACCGCTGCTGGCCAGCAGCGGCTGAGATACAAACTCACCCGTGGGCACCGTGCCGTCGGCGTACACTTCGACCTCGGCAATTTCCCAAGGCAGCCCGTTCAGCGGTGCAAAGCGAAGATAGCGCACCTGACGCGTGCCCGTTACCTGGCGCGTGCCGGGCCAGTCTATGACGGCCCTATTGTTGGGGCGCGTGCGCGAATAGCGAATCAGCTGTGAAAAGTCTTGGTCTATAATGACACGCAAAAAACCCAACGCCTGCTGTCGCCGGCCTAGACCAAGCTCAAAGGACTGGGGAAACGAACCGACGTTATCGCTGTCCAAGCGCGGAAATATGCGCACGCGGTTGATGCCAAATACGCCCCCCAAGTCAATAAAGACTTCAACCTCGCGCTCCACGCCCGCTTCGTCCGGATTGAATGCCGTCGCCACGTCGCCATCAATCAGTGCCCGGGCCGCGTCCGAATTGAGGATGGTAAAAGTGTCCGTAAATTCGTCAGGAGCCGTCTGCAGTGGACGCATACCGCCCAGATATGCACCGCCACCGCGCGCCACGGCCCGATCGGCAATATTCTGATCCACCGGCGCCGACCACGTCCAGATTGAATCGGAATCCATCTGCACGAACGCACTGGAATCG
>CEUU01014176.1_pt1 | contig 16705 bp, 12 predicted proteins | sample 531321 | NCBI WGS metagenome assembly CEUU01 (sample SAMEA2622658, study PRJEB7988) | marine metagenome | isolation source: saline water (ENVO:00002010), including
ATTTCAAATTGCTCAAGCCTATCTAATCTCTGAGTATTTGACAAAGGTAAATTATTTGAAATTTCTTTCCAGTAAGATTCTGTGATATCAAATATAGGTACATCCGTTTCTGGATACATTCTTGCACCTGTTGGTAGGGGTCTCATTGCAGAAGTAGTTCCATCTACAGGAGAACCTTTCGATACTACAACATTTCTCACTTCTTGAGGGATCCTATGCCATGCCATCCTTGCTCGATTAATTACTGATTCAAGAGCTAATTCTGCTTGCCATTGTGGCGCACAACAAAGAACGAATGCATCAAATTCACCTAACTCTAATAATTTTGTAATTAATTGTACTTCTTTTTCTGTTATTCCGTATGCTGGTAATTCATCGCTATGAAAGATCCCTGCAACTCCAGCTAATTTGGCTGCACTGGCTAATTCCCTACCCAGCCTTGGTAATTGAGAACCATCGGAATCTAGATTTTTAGTACCTAGTTTTCCTGCTAAATGAGGCAGTTTTACTGCAAGCATCACCCCTCCTTCGGATATTATTTTATCTATCATCTTTATTTCAGTTTTATAAAATAATTCGCTTATGTTTTTGACCTCATTAGGTATTTCTTTCTCTAATATTTTCGAAATTTCTAATTCTGTCTGGTTGTTCGTATCAATTCGATTGGGTGGAAGTAATGGCATTTTCATTTCATCTCTAAGACTATTTGCTAAACGATAAAAGTGTAATTGACGTGACATTTCCAATCGTATAATTTTAGGAATCCACTCTAAATCCTGACAGCCTTTGATTTCAACTCTATCACCACATGCGATTGATACATTGAGATCTTGTCTGATTGAACCCAACCCCCTTCTTACTCTTCTAGTATCTCTCAAAAGTCCACCCAAAGCAATTGCTACTTCCTTCGCATGTTCTGGAGTTTTTACGTCAGGTTCTGTAGCAATTTCAATTAAAGGAATTCCTAATCTATCTAAATTCCAAGTTACAATTTCTCCCTCGGGAGTCAATTTAGATGATAATTTCCGAGCACTATCTTCTTCTAAACAGATTACTGAAATCCCCACAATTCCTGATTGAGTAGAAAGTTTTCCATTGGTTGATACCAATGTAGTTCTTTGAAATCCTGATGTATTAGAACCATCAACTACTGTTTTTCTCATGGCCTGTAATTTCTCAACTGGGTGAGCTTTTAACATTGCTGAAATTAATAGCGATGTTCGTAAAGCTTCTTTATCGTGTTTTAATGGAGGTTGCTCATCTAACTCAATAAGCCCTGCATTTGGAGATTTTACATACACAAAACTTCTATTTCTACGAGCCTCAAATCTGGCTGCAATGTCAATTTTTCCACCTTCGCCACTTGATGCTACAAGCTTCCTACTAATTCTTTCAATATCTGGAGGCACTGTTTCTGCAGTATAATCATAAAGAATTCCTTCTTCTCGAGAATGTAGCTTTCCTGTACTTAATTGTTGATGTATTTCTAATCCGCACATAAAACCTAATTGCTGAGTTTTTAAAGTTTTGATATCAGAGATATTACCTAATGGTTCCTCTGTCATAGTTGCTCCAAAAGATACTACTGAATAACATTGATTAAAAAAATAATTAAATTAGGCTGATTGCCATGTTCCATATCCTCCAGGTGAGAATAACATGCCTGCCTGTTTTTGTTGCTCTAAATAATTCACGACTCTTTCATCATCAAAACCTTCTTTCCTCGTATATTCCAAAATTTGTGCAGTTGTAGCATGTGTTCTTGTACCTTCGAAAATCTCATCAATGATTTTAATGACTCGTTGTTGTAAATTTCTAGATGACGCTGATTTACCAGATTGTATTGCTGTCTCATCGTAATCGTCTCCCATTAATTGATATCTCCAAAGTTCAAATAATCTTAATGCTCTTGTTACATCTTCATATTCTGCAACATCCGACAATCTTACTTTAGCAGATGCTTCTGCCATTCTTGATAGGGCTTCTAAAGCTCTAGCAGTTATCGTTATTACATCTTTACCTCTCTCTAATTTATCTGCAGATTCTGATACTTTTCCACGCATTTCTGTGTAATAGTCTATAATACGTTTTCTTGCATCATCGTCTAAAACAGGATGATGATTTCTTTTAGCATAAGCAACATATTTTCTGAACATTTCTCTACTAAGAACTTCTTTACCTTCATAATCAAGAGTTGACTCTTTAGATAGGTTTAGCATAGGGTCGGCAGCATTTCCTTGCTCAATAGCATGTTCGTTAACTCCAGATTGTCTGTTGAGTAAAATATGAGACGCTATGTGTCTATCATGTTCTGCTTCGGGTGTGTCTGCCATCAACCAAATTACATCAAATCTTGAGAATAATGGAGGGGGGAGGTTAACTTGTCTGGTATAGGGGCCTCCGTCATCAGGGTCTAGAAAGCGCCCACCTTTAGGGTTGGAAGCTGCCAAGATTGAGCACCTAGTTCTTAATTTAGCATTGATTCCCGCTTTTGAGATACTAATTGTTTGTTGCTCCATTGCTTCATGAATTGAGGAACGATCACTATCTCCCATTTTATCAAATTCGTCAATTGCTGCTAAACCCGTATCTGCAAGTGGTAATGCTCCAGCTTCTAATGTCCAACGTCCATCCCCAGTAGAATCCGCTACTGCAGCGGCAGTTAGACCAGCTGCAGAAGCGCTCCGTCCACTGGTATATTGCCCACGAGGTGATAATTCTGACATATAGTGTAACATTTGTGATTTCGCTGTACCTGGATCTCCCATTAATAATATATGCATGTCTCCTCTTTGTCGGGTACCGTCTGGATTTCTTCTAGCTACGCCGCCAAATAACTGTAAAAGAAGACTTTCTTTTACGTAATCATGCCCAAAAATAGAGGGTGCTATACTCCGAGTTAATAAATCATATATTTCTTCTCTAAAACTTAATTCTTTGATATGTGTCTCATCTTCAGAAGATATTTTAACATCTTCAAAAGGGGTGTTACGTTGTTCGTAAGAATTTACTCGTAAAAAAATTTCAAAGATTGTTGATTTTTTATTACCTTTCTTTTTAGAGCGTACAAACAATTCTCCATTAGCAACAATTCTGTCTCCAGGTAATATTTGGCCTGCAATTTCACCTTCGACGAGACATTGGAGGCGCTCTGGCTGGACACCTCCGCGTAATTTTTCAGGTGGTTCCTGTAACTCAATGAATTGTGTATTTTCTAACACACTCTGAGATGGGATGATTTCAAATCTTGCTTGAGGTGCTCTAGCACCACAACCTGTATTAGGATTGCACTCGATTGGTTCAATTAATTCTTGCTCATTAGATTGATATATCATTTGAATTGATTCACAATTGCCATTAGCACATTGGAATGCTGCCTCTACAACCCTTGGTCTAACCGAACTAATTTTTACAACGATTGCGTCTACAGCCAGCATTTTACCGACATCGTTCTGTCTAATGTCTCTAACGGCTCTCCTCTGATCAGGAGGTAAATCTTTTATTCTTATCAATGGACTAATGTTATAGTTTTTTTCCTTACAGAGTTTTTTTAAACCTTTTTCTCCACATCTAAGGAATAAGGAAGGTGTTGTGAATAATATTTTCGCAAAATCTGAATCAAAATTATAAAGTTCTCTAAATGAAACAACTAGACTTCTTTGATCAGGCCAGTTTAAAGCCAACGTACCCACATCAATATTTTCCTCCAAAAAGGTCATCCAACGTGCTTCAATCTCATTGGCATGCATATAATCACTACGTAGAGAAAGTATGAGTAGGCTATAGTTATTAAGATACACGATTTAACCCCCTTACTTCCACTGGAAAACAAAAATAAATGACGCAATCATTTTATTTTAAAAAATAAATTTCCACTGGATGTTTTTTGAAATTTACACTTTAAAAAATTCAATAAACATCATTATGAAGCGTCACTCTCAAAACGGAGTACTTTGAGCAGATGGTGTGACAGGTAGAGAAGAAGTCAACTATGCGAATAGTGGAGTAGATATTGATTTGGAAGGAAAAGCCGTAAATTCTTTAATAAATCAACTAAATTCTAATACTCGAAAGGCTGGAAATGTTGGTTCATTGGTTGATCACCCTGGGGGATTTAGTGGAATAATTGATTTTGGTGAAGAACTACTTGCAATGTGTACCGACGGGGTGGGCAGCAAACTAATGTTAGCTAGTAGACTGGGAGAGTGGGAAACTGTGCCTATTGATTGTATGGCAATGAATGTTAATGATTTACTGTGTATCGGGGCTGAACCTATAGCATTTGTAGATTATATCGCCACACCTAAACCTGATCCAGAAGTCCATGCAGCTCTAGGAAAGGGGTTGGCAAAAGCTGCTAAAATCGCCAATGTTAGTTTGGCTGGAGGTGAAACTGCTTCACTTCCTGATATTGTTAATGAATTAGATATGTCTGGGACATCGCTTGGATGGTTACCAAAAGGAGATCAATTAACTGGTGAAAATATTATTTCTGGAGATTTATTAATTGGGATACCGTCCTCAGGAATTCACTCTAATGGATTCTCTTTAGTTCGTAAAATTTTAGATCTTTCAGGAGCGGATTTGAGAAGCCCCCCACCTTTTAATGCTTCAAATAAAAATAGAGTAATTGAAAGATTTAATACTCAAGAGGATCTTACACTCGGAGAAGTATTACTTAATCCTACGAGGATTTATGTTAATCCGATGGTTCCATTATTTGAACAATGTCGGAAAAATAGTACACCTTGTAAATATAGTGAAATTAAAGGTGTTGCACATATTACTGGGGGTGGTTTATCTAATCTTTTGAGATTACATCCTAGCCTTGGTTATCATATTGATAATCCATTACCTTCGTTACCCGAGTTTGGTTGGTTACAAGAAGCTGGAGGGGTAAGTGATTATGAAATGGCCCGAACTTTCAATATGGGAATGGGATTATGTATTGTAGTAAGTGAAAGAAGTGCAAAACCAATTTTATCTTGGCTCGAAGAAACTGGTATTCTAGGATGTGCCATAGTTGGCCATGTTAATGACGATGGACATCGAGTAACACATATCAACCCCGACATATGCTTTGAGTACTATTGAGGTAGTAAGTTTGCAGAATAAACCACAGGGATGGCCAGGGATTACTTGGATTGAAGGACGAACCCTACTGCAAGTACCTAATGTTAAAGGGCAAGGAGAATGGAGAATTGGGCCAGCCAAAAAAAGTGATTCACCTGTTTTTCATAATGTCGCAATGGCGAACAATAGAACCAGAAGTGTGTTATTATTAGGATTAGCGATACGTGAAAGATGGTTATTAAAAGAAGGGAAATTACGCGTTTTAGATGGATTAGCAGCTAGTTCTTTGCGTTCAAGAAGATGGTTAAATGAATTGCCTGAGGAACTAGTGGAAAAGCTTGAAATCATTTCTGTTGATCGAAATAGAGAGTCCGTAAATTGGGCGTTAGCAAATCATAAAAAATATCCTCCTGAAAATTCAAATCATGAACAATTATCAATTCAGGAAGGTGATTTAAGACAAATAGTATATTCAGGTGGATGGCAGTGGATTGACATCGATCCATATGGTTCTCCAATCCCATTTCTTGACTCTGCTATGCAAAATTTGGCAAGAAAGGCAATATTACAAGTTAGTGCTACAGATACAGCCGCTCTTTGCGGAACATATCCTCAAGTCACAAGAAGAAGATACGCTGCATACGCAGTTAATGATACAGTGACTCATGATACAGCTATCAGAATCTTATTGGGAAATATTGCATTATGTGCTGCTAAACATGAACGTTCAATTGAACCATTAATGTCCGTTTTTGATGGACACCATACGAGAGTAAGTGTATTAGTTACTCCAGGAAAAAAGAATGCTTCAAATGTCTATGAAAATATAGGATGGAGGGTAAACAGTCCGGACAAAAACACGATCACCACTTCTATTAAAGCAGGATTACATAGTTTTGGATGTGCAGATTATCCACAACCAAGAGTATTTCTACCTTATAACTCTCCTCCTAAATCATTAGCAAATGGAAAGGTCAGTGGTCCATTATGGACTGGCCCAATCGCAAAAAAGCAAGTTTTAGAACATTTAACAGAAGATTATGCGTTGGAAACCTGTGGTATTTGTAAAGATGATCATAAACATTTAATTTCGCTTGCTAATTGGAAAGATGAAGATATAAGAATGTCAAATAAAAAAGTAATCAGTTGTGTAAAAAGATTGCATCAGTCGAAAGATGCTGTAGAAACTAATGGATTAGTCACGATGGATGAATTACCCCAATGGATAAATATAGACGGCCCTCCAAGCCCAAAAAAACTAATTTCTGCCATTAATCAACGAGGATTTAAGGCTGCAGTATCAGTAATCTCAACACCTGCAATACAAACAGATATACCCTGGAATGAACTAATTAAAATCGTTAAAGATATCAATGATGTAATAGCTAAATAACTCTCAGCCAATCATTGGATCTTGTCTATCAAAACTATCTTCCTCTGGTGCAGATAATTTAGGGGTTCTATCCTGGAGAGCATCTCTTAAGTTAATGTCGAATTGATGTGCTTGCTCTAATAGTTCATGTAATGACAATTCTAATCCTGTGATTTCAGTAATTGCTTCAATTGCTGTAGCCGCAGCCTTAGGATCTGGGAATGTAGGATTACATTCCGCTAAAAGAGCTGTAACATCTAATCCTCTACGGTGTCCTTCTGCAAGTAGATAGCCGGCAATACCAGCAACTACCCCTCTTTTAATAGATTCTATACCTAACCTGTTAAGTTTCTCTCTCGTGTCAGAAATTGATGCAACCCCAAACAGTCCAGGGCCACTAGTATCATCGGGGGACTGTTTTACCAGCCCATCAACTATTATCAATTTACTAAACCCTCCTTTAGTAAACCATTCTAATACCGTATTAGCAAAAGAAATATCTTGTTCGGTAGGAAATGGAATCTCTGCAATAAAAACTCCAATTTCTTCACCTTGATAGACTCTTACTGGATGTCTAGGAACTGAGTCCTCTACCAAGGCCAATGCAGGAAAATCTGGATTCATCACAGTTCCAATCTCATCTATTGCTAAACTTCTAATTACGTGATAAGCGGCAATACTACCAACCATCCCTGCCGTTGAGAAACCGCAAATTGCCAATCCACCAGTTTTTGGATTTGAATCTGGATTCAGCACTAATGAGTAAGTATTCCCCACGATTGTATTCATTTAAATCATCACTCCGAAATAATAACTACAGAAATTCAAGCAGCTCATTCATTCCATTCTTCCCAATCATCCATATCTGGATCTCTATACCACCATTGACCATGGTCATCTTCCCACCACTCAGTACCGTCTTCATCAACACTGTAATTAGGATCGTCTTCATAATCGTTTGTTTGTTGACTTTGTCGAACAAATTCTTCACCCGCAGAGCCTCTGAGTCTTCCTCTATTATTTTCTCTTTCAAAAGGTTCGTCAGATGACTCAACAGCCTGAGTAGTTCCTACATTTCTTCCTAAAATTCTATCGAGTGGGTTTTCTAATTCCTCTTCGTCATTATCATCCCATTCATCGTCCCAATCATCGTCATTACCTCTAAAATATCGAATTAAAATAATTATTAACACAATTGAAAATACTCCTCCTCCTATCGATAATAAAATTACTGGATCTTCTAATAGTCCTGCTTTTGAATCTACAGATTCTTCATTAATTACTAAATCTGAAGTACCATTTTCTGAGTTTAAGTTGTCTGTTCCTCCATTATTATTTGAGCCCTCATCATTGCTATCTGTAACCTGCACTATTTCTCCATTTAATGAAAATTCTGAACCTAGAGTTATCACTTTCATTTGGTTAATTCCCGTAGGAGTGATCCAAGAAAATGTAAAGTCTGCTTCAAAAGGAATTTGAACTGGATCACTTGTATTTTTGCTAGTAAGGCTCTTTACAGTAGGAGAAAATGTACAAACGGCTCTGCCTTCGGAAGCTATGTAATTATCAGGGCAATTTATTCCTAATTCTACACCCTGAACAACTATATTTTCAGGATATTCAAACTGTAAAAATAATTTGTTATAATTAATTATTTCACATTCCAGATTTGAATTCTGTGAATTTACGGTATTTTGTATCACCCAAACTCCATCAACGAAAGTTTCTAACATCGGACATTCTAATTCAGGGTCAATAATTTCAATTTGATTGGCTAATTGAGATTCTGAACATCCATTTTCATCAACAGTCTCTGATTCGGTTCCCGGCGTATTTGGACATAAATCATCTTTATTAAGTACAAAGTCATTATCATCATCTAAATTAGTTTGACCTGAATCATCATACTCTACTAATGTTGCATTTAATTCAAAATTATTGAGATATTTCCATGCAGCCGGATTATTTGGATTAGCAGTACTATCTGGAGTTATTAAAACATAACCTCCAGTAGGCATAGCGTCTATGAATACATCGATTGTCCCGCTAAGGTCCTGAATAGATTGTTTTACAGGAGTACCCGTTAAGAGACCTGTTTCATTATCATAATACTTAAATGTGATTTCTGTACCAATTAGCGCAGCTTGTTGCCATTCATGTTCTGCTAGTAATGACACACCCAATGTTGCATCTCCTAACTCGTCCACCATTGTCACAGTCGTTAATAATGAAAAATAAGCTGGTACAATAATGTCTACGTAATCGTCTGAATTACATGCATCATTATTCTGACATAGATTTACAGTAGATGGAGATAAGCCTCCTTTTTCTAATGTTTCGGCACGTCCATTAAAATCAGCAATAATTTCTACTACACCCCCATTTACATTGATTGAATCGTTAGCTAAATCTCTCCAATAAAATTCAACTTCTGATTGACCATTTTCATCAGTAGTAGAATTAAAGTAAAATTTGTGTTCTTCACCATCAGGATTGATAGTTAACGTGGTCATTATGGTGGCATCGCTGACAGCACTATCACTCGAATCATCGGCATCGTTTGATGTTAGTGTAAGTGAAATAACAGTTGGTTCATTTCCACCAACGATTAATTCATTCGCTCGCATCTCTTCTCCAAATACCTCAGCAAATGATAAATCAATTTCTAACAACGTATCTAACTCTTCATTGTTTAGTGGATAGATAGGTCCTGTCGCAGAAACATATGGATTCGATCCCGATTCATTGGTCGCTACAACAGCAACCCACAAAGCTTGTTCATTAACTAAATCTAAAGCGTTTTGGATAATTTCCCCACTTGGATTTCTTAAAGCACTAGTGTAATCAGCAGTATATGATGTTACATCACTCTGTACTACAACGACAGAATCTAAGAGTGTAGTATCTGTAAAATTTTCAGGTCGAACAAATACCTCATAATATCCTGAATACCTATCATCAACCTCATCCCAACTAATATCAATATTCCCTCCTAAATCATTTGGAGTATCTGACGCAATCACATTTTTTACCTGCGGAATTGATGGCAGGTCTATTGACACCGCTACAGATGGTGCACTTTCTAATCCCACAACCGAAAAAGCCACCTTCACAACGTATTCATAATGTCCTCCCGGCTCAAGTGATTGATCATTATAAGATACTGTCAGATAATCTAAAGATGAATAAATTTCAACAAAATCTTGTGGAAATTGAGCGTCAACCACAGACGAACGAAATAACTTATATGATTCAAAATACTCATTTTCAGTTGATACAATATTCCAAGATAAACCTATTGAATCCTCCGTGACTGTAGTTGTAATCAGCGTAAGACGTGATAAATCTGGCAAATTTGGATGTCCTGGCGATGTAACTAGATTCAAATCGCTAATTGTGATATTCCCTGCTCTGCTAGAGTAAAAAGATAGAGGCAATAAAAAGTTTTGATCACCAAACTCCATATATTGAGTATTGACCATTGTAGAAAGATTATTTCCAGGAACATCATATAAATCATCTAGATTAATCCACCAGTCATATGTAATTTGTAAATTTGAAAAAGTCACTTGACCTGCGGATTTAATTGTTAATTCTGATGACAAAACAATCATTTCGTTATTATTTGAATCTGAAAATGTTGGGAATTCGTCAAGATTTTCCGAGATTTCTCCTGATATAATATTCGTGCTGTCAAACATTCTCAATTTGCCTGAACTATTAGGGCCTGAGTTAGACTGAACAAAACCTTCGGCACTAAGTTCGTTGGTTCCATCTCCATCCATGTCATAGCTTATTTTATGCCATGAATCAATAAAGATACCCAAGGATTGTTCTCCACAGAAAACAATTAGTTCGGGTGATAAATCCCCATTTAAATCGCCTGATAATGAATAATTAGGCATAGTCCTGGGGTTTAATCTCATGAACGTATCCACAAAAATTCCATTCGTAAAACTAAATACTTGCAATGAACCTTCTAAAGTCAAGTCATCATTATCAGGATTTAAGCTTTCAGGAATCAAGAGATCCATAACACCATCTGTATTGTAATCGGTAAAAGTTGCTCCTATCGGCATTTCAAAGCCGTTTTGTTGTGAAATTGAATATAGCCCCAATCCTAATTCAGATTCTGTCAAGTTACCTTCTGTACCCGAACCCCAGGTAAGAATATCATCATAATTATCGCCATTTACATCACCTAACATCATGAATTCTGTATCGAAACTTCCTGTAGGAAATGATGGTAGGACGTATTCAAATGATGAGGTTGATGAATCCCATTTGAGTGTCTCTAATGTACCTGTATCCGAGATTACCACCAATGTCCCATCTGGTATCCCCAACATAATATTTCCAACATCAAATTGAGATATTCCTTCTTCAATTAAGGTACCAGTACCACTTCTTGTTTCAAAGCGCCAATTACCTATTTCTGAAAAACCGCTTTGCCCCCTCCATTCATAAAAACCAAACATTCCTAATGAATCGGCATAAACTATCTCAAATATTCCATCTGACTCTAAGTCTGCTGCTTTGACAAATATCTCTTCTCCGCTAGTTCCACCAGTGAGTTCAGTTGGAGAGGTAAAATTACTGATTGAATTATCCCAAAAGTGATAACAAAATCTGCCTAGTGAAGAAGTCCAGACTAATACATCATCATAGCCATCTCCATTGAAATCTCCAACCTCAATTTCTTCGCCATAATCACAAGTTTCAACCCATGAAATATTTGTAAAACCGTTATTATCAGTATTGTTATTTAGCCAACCGATTGAAGGTTCGCCGTTCCAGTAAGTTTCCGAAAATAATAATAGTTCATCAGATGAATCATTATCAATATCAAATATTTTCATAGATTTAACACTTGATTCTTCAATCCATTTCCCACCGTTTAGAGGAGAAAATTCAATGCTAAGACTAGAATTATGAGGTATTAAATTCTTAGGTAAAATAATTTCTGGGCCGTAATTTACTCCAACTTGTGATGTGGAGTAATCTTCATGAATGAAGGAATTATTATCTGAAAATTGTGTTTGATTACTCAAATTTCCGTAACCAATTCCATCAAATGAGTACTCGAACACCCCATCTTGGTTAATATCTAACGATAATTTACCTGGACTTGGGTTTGTTTGTGAAGTACTTAATTTAAACTCAAACTGTTCAATTGTGGTATTTTGTGGAATTTCTACCACTCCATCAGTAGGTTGTATTTGCATTCCAGACGAGTCAAACTGAACTGTAACAGATTCATCATTATTGTAGAATGTAGTTATTTGACTAGATTGGCTTGTTTGAGAATCAGCACCAGCAGGGGTGATGAAAAGTAATGATTGCCCCAATATCATAATAGAAATCAGAAGCAATGCTTTTCGCTTGTTTTTTGTTTTGTCAGACAGGGGATTGGTACTCGTCATCATATATCCGACGTCCTCATCATTCTTGTTGGTTTCTTTCAATTATGATAAAATATATTGGAAAACTATCAAATAAAAAGTAAACAATCAATGTATTATATATTTTTTAAATATAAATGTTAACAAAATGAAGATACAAGAGTTAATAATACTTGATTACTTACTATAATCGATGGCAACAAGTAAAAGTCATAATTCACGTATTTACATTCATGTCGGAGACATTGAAATAGATATATCTGGTGAACAACAAGATGTAGACTCACATTTAATCAAAATTATGGACGGAGAAGAATGGTCTATCGCTCTAAGTAAAATTCGTTCTAAAAGAGATTCGGCTATTGCTGCAGCAATCAAAGCCGCAAAACTTTCTGGAATTCCGAGCAGAGGTAATGCGTTCAAACAACTAATTGATAACTGCAATATTAGTAAAAAACCAGATCAAGTATTAGCTGCTATACATTATCTTAAAGATGTTGAGTCATTAGATGATATTCCCCCTAGAGTGATATTAAATCTGTTTGAAGATTCTAAACTTGAGCCTCCTAAAAATTTATCTCTATACTTTAACAGATTGGTGGAGAAAGGGTACTTATCCATTCCAAAAGAATCAGATAAAAATAGATATGCAAATTTAACTCTTGAAGGTAGAGTTCATCTAGATAATCTTTCTAAAAAATAGTGGGTATTATGAAGGTTGATAGCTCTAAAAAAGATTTGTCATTTACATCCCAAATAGGTGGAGATTTCAAAGAAGTAGATTTATCTGGGGCCAATCTAAAAAGAGGGGTCTTCGATAATGCAAACTTTGAAGGGGCAGATTTATCTGGAGCTGACTTAAGAAAAGCTTCGTTTAAACACGCTAACTTGATGAAAGCCAATTTCCAAGGCGCCGACTTAAGAGATGCTGTTTTTCAAAAAGCTAAAATGAATCTCTCAAATTTTAATGGTTGTCGTTTAGACCGTGCTGACTTAAGAGGTATACGTGGTAGATATTCAATTTGGAACAATTCAAATTGGTGGGATGCAAAAATGAATGAAGATCTAAGGAAAGTTCTTAGTAAAAAATGGCCAAAAAAGAAGTAGCCTACTCATCATCATCATTTCTTTTTTTAGTAGTTAACATTGTTGGTTCTATGGCAGCTTTTCCGGTTGGGATAATTAATGGTATCAAAGGCAATGTTATGCAAAATAGATTACAGACTGTACACATCGCCGATTCAACAGTATCCCATTGCGATTCTATACTAATTCCAATTTCTGTATCAATTGAAGAACCCCACCAGTTTACATATAGATTAAGTATGAAAAGGGTAATTCCTCCTATCAGTGAAGTGTAAACTCCATATTTCTTGCACAAAAATAATTGAATTCCCCCAATAATCAAAATTATACCTGGCAATAATAGTAAGATTCCAGAAATTAAATAATAATTTTCTTGTTTGTATTTTAATTCTAATTTTTCTAATTCCTCTAAAGAAATATCTATTCCCAGCAATTCGTATGCTGCAATTTGATCCTCATAATTTATTTCAAGATATTGAGCACTTAGTTGTGAAAGGCCTGCAACTGAAACGATCAAGCCTCCTAAAATAAGAAAAATGCCAATTGTTTTAGGTATACCCCTATTAGGTTTAATCGGTATTTCTGGCATGTTTACAGACGAGTCTAAATTCTTACTTGATAGGATTAACGTACCAATTTCACTATCGTCCATACTATTCTGAAGTGTCATTAGTCATTAATCGTACTGCTAGCTTTAAGAGATTGAGCAAGGAAATCAGGTATTACGATGGACTCAAACGTGTCTAGATTAACACATACAATAACCACTGATGCTTTCCATACTACTTGATTATCTTGATTCGTGAATTCGTATTTCCAGGTACAACTTTTATTTCCGACATTGGATATCCAAATTTTACATTTTACAGTATCTCCATATCTAAGAGGTGATAAAAACTCACATTGATTTCTGACTGCTGGAAATCCTAATCTTAAATCATGAATTATCTTGGGATAATTTATCCCACAAATCTTTTCCCAAGATAATTCAAAAAAACGATGAGCTAAATCCCAATAGTTTGGGTAGTACATAATTCCTGCCAAATCAACCATTGGAAAGTCAATTCTACGTGTGAACATTAATGGCATGTTGGGCCTTCATTACTGTTACTTTTATATTTTAATATTCATTAAGTAAAAATTACAATACTGATTAATCTTTTGAAAAATAGATGTTATTTTAGGTTTTATGCATAATCAATTAAAGTTGATGTATTATGCATATAATTTTTTTATCATATTATCGAAAGCGGACCATCCGCGATTTGAACACGGGTCTCGACCTCCGCAGGGTCAAAGGATATCCAAGCTACCCCAATGGTCCAATTAGATAGCCGTTGTAGAAGGATGATTTAATGACGACGTAATAAATCTAGATTTTCCAATATCTAATTTCCCAACCATGTTTGATTGAGTGCTTTCTGAGTTTTCTTTCGGGGTTTATTGCTACGGGGTTACCTGTAATTCCCATAAACCATGAATCGGCCATTGTATTACCGTAACCATAACATTTTGAAAGATCGTGACCATTGATTTCAGCGTCATTTAGTACAACTGGGACTTTCCCTTTTCTGCGTGGTACAAGCCATCCTCTTTCTGAACCTGATAGAATCCCAGTCCTATTTTCAGGCCCACATGCATATATCTTATCCATTCCCAATTCTTTACCAATTGCGTCTGCCATCGGTCCGATTGTAGCAGTGACTAAAATTAGTCTATGGCCTTGAGTTCGATGCCATTCTAAACACTGTTTTGCTTCATCTGACACTTTGTATAATAATTTTGATTTAGTGATATTTTGGGATATTGATTCTAAAGTCTCCCATGAAGATAGAGAAAAATGTCCTCTATTTCTTGTAGCGTCATATATCGAACGGCCCCTCAATAAATTTCCTATTGAACCCAGTGACCACATTATTACTCCAAAGGGTATTCTCCAAGGTCGTTTTTTAGCAAGTTCTGCCGTCAATGTTTTCTCACTGGAAGCATCTAATAATGTTCCATCAAGATCAAAGTAAGCCGCAGCAACGTACTTGGACATGGTTGGCCGATGACGACATTTGGTTTGATATTCACTACCAAAAAATAGAAAATGATTCAAATGAGAAGCATTTCCGATTATCATGGTGGAAAGCCTACAAATTAATAAAATTCAAATTAAAGATAGATTAATTGTGGATTCATTAGTTAAAATGATGAATACGGAAGATTTCGATTTCAGTCCCAGAGCCAAAATAGAAGGCACCGATTTGATTATTATTAGTGCCAAGAATGGGATTGAACTTGCACGGTCAGATTTGAGTGAAGAAATGTATCAAATCGCTGAAAGGGACCGTGCGTTAGTTATGAAAGTTAAATTTGAGGTTGCAGGCATCCATGGAAATCTAACCAAAATTAACCCTATTTTGGCTTTAGGCAAAGGAAAGAAATTACCAATGTCAAGCTGGAAAACTACCATTCCGATTATTTTTGTATAATGCCTAGTATGCTAGTTCAACTATTACTGGCTCATAAACCTCGAAAGTTACTTTTAATTCCCAAGAATTACCTGGATCAATTCCATCTGGGAAGTCGAAAGGTAATCCACTATCCAGCCCTCTCGAGTGTACTTCCCACATCCAATTTCCTTCTCCAAATTGAGAACTAGTATCAAATAAATTCTCTAGCAAAAGTTCCTTGGAATCAGAAGAATACATCTGAGTTCCATTAGGAATTGAGTTAAGTTGATATCTGGATATTTTGGCCTTTGCGTTTTGTTCTGGAGTACTTCTACTACTTTCGGCATCAGCAACCCAACCACTACTAGGAACTTCTAAAGAAAGTGTGAAATTCTCATCTCCTAACGGATTGCCATCTTGTATTAATGATAAAGTCGCATCAATAGAATATAAAATTCCTTGAGTAGAAGGGATATGCGACACATTCCATTCTTCTCCAGTTTTCAAGTTTCCATTCCAATCATATTCTCTTACTTTTTTTACCCATCTCACTTCATAGTTACGTGTGTTAACATCAATTTCCCAGTCTTTAGTAACCGAAGCTCCTACATCATCAGTAATTTTTACTCTCCCGGAAATTATGCCACTCCTCGAAGTAGAGATTGTAATAGATTCCTCTGTAAAATCAACGTCGTCTACAGGATTACCATTCTTATCGGTATCTTTAGAGAGATTAGTATCCCACTCATATTGAATGATGCCTCCTTCAGGATCATAAGAATTTGAGGCATCAATAACTACCGATTCCCCAGACTTAACTAATTGGGGCATCTCTAAAATTACGACTGGGACGCCATTAACAAATATATCTGTAGTCGCACTATCTGTTCCTCCTTCACTATTAGTTACAGTCACTTTAATTGAGTATTTACCAGGGTTTCTAAAAGTATGACTCGTAAAACCTACTAATGTTTCTGAACTATTCCCATCTCCGAAATCCCATACAAATTTCGTTATAACTCCTTCAGAAGTTAATGATTCTCTGGCATCTAAATTTACTGCTTCTCCAGAAGTAATTTCATTGGGATATGCCGTGAGCGTTGCACGTGGTTTTGTAACACTCAACGTAGTACACCCTGCGAAGAAAAAAGCGCTAAAAATCAAAAGAACGAGTATCAGTGCCATCCTCTTATTTTTTCCAAAGGTCATAATCACCCTCCCCATCACCATTTGCTAATCTTATTATATTTCAACGCTGAGTATTATTTGCATCATAATATTCTCATTTAGATTGGATTAATCTATGGCTCAATTTTCTCCACATCTATTAGATG
>CEUU01111825.1_pt1 | contig 16557 bp, 17 predicted proteins | sample 531321 | NCBI WGS metagenome assembly CEUU01 (sample SAMEA2622658, study PRJEB7988) | marine metagenome | isolation source: saline water (ENVO:00002010), including
AAACTGGTGCTTCATCTATAAAAGGTAATGGTAAATGTAGACCTTGTGGCCCTAACAGAAACGGTGCTAAACAAAGAGCAGATGCGCATTGGAAAGTTGGCGAGAGTGGCACAAACTCAGGCCAAACTGTTACAGGTACTCAAGCTAATAGATCTTCAAAAACGACGGGAAATGAATCCAGTACTTGCCGGGATATTACTGGTACCCAGTATTTAGGTACAGAAGTTTTAAATGAATTTTGTGGTTCAGAGTTGAGTTATAATCAGCCTTCAAAAATTAATGTTACTTCTACTACTTCTGGAAATAAAGTTACAGGGAATGAAGTTGGGAGATCAGATTTAGTAACTGGTAATGAACCTGGAACTTGCAAAAACTTAACTGGCACAGAATATACATCAGCAAATTTAACTCAAAGCTATTGTGGAGAAGTTAATAAAACACCTTCAAAAGTTCGTCATAGTTCAACTATTGAAGGTCAACAAATTTCTGGATCATTGCCAGGAAGATCATCACTTGTGACTGGAGATGAGAGTGGATCTGGGCATCAACTAACTGGTGATCAATATCTTGGTGCAGATCCTTTACCAGATGGTAAATCTTTTGAGAAGGTTGGTATTCATAATACATTAAATGGCAATATTGTTACTGGAACGGGAGTAGGAAGGTCTCAAAGAATGACTGGAAATGAAAGTGGTAGCTGCAAAAATATTACTGGTGATGAATATATTGGATCTCAACAATTTGAAAGTTTTTGTGGATCAATTCCGCCTGCAGAATCGAGAAAGGTTGGCTTAAGTATTTCTCAAAATAATAATACTATTAGTGGTACTATGACTGGTCGTTCTCAACAGGTAACGGGTGATGAGCCAGGAACTTGTAAAAATGTAACTGGAACTCCTTATGCAGGTATAGAACAAATAGAAAATAATTGCGATAATAATATTAAAAATGAATTAAGAGGTAAAGGAAAAGTTTACTTGGGTAATAGTTCAAATGCACGTCTTACTGGTAAGCAGCCTGGTATTGGTGGACAAATGACTGGAGCAGGTAAGGGAGCTTGTTTAAACCCAACAGGTACTCCTTACGTTGGTGGAGATCAATTAAATTCAAATTGTTCAAATTCTCAATTAGATAAACCATATGCAAACAATGAAAAGTTAAAACACAATACCTGGGATGATTTTTCAGTAAAATCTCCTTCAAGGGATAATTATTCTGAAAGATCTCGGGATTCTGTAACTGGTAATCAATATGAGAGTGGATCAAATATTACTGGACCATTTGATATGGCTGTTGATAAAGTCACTGGCACAGAGCAATTTAGATTTGATAAAAATAAATTAAATAACCTACAACCTAAGCAAGATAATGAAGATATTAATCCTGAGGAAGAAAGAGTTCAATCTAGGATAACAGGTGAAGGTCAATCAGCCGGACTTAATATAACTGGTGATGATTGGGATAGAGGAGAAAGAGTTACTGGAACTGAAGGAGCTTCTTCACGAAAAAGAAATCCCTCTAGGGCAGGATTTACAAATGCTATGCCATCTATGCACATAAAAAGAAACGAAAAAATGAAAGAACCTGATTTTCTCATTACTGGGTCTAGTGGAAATACAAGAGAAGGTCAACTTGTGACTTTCTCAGGTGGTGCAAGAGGTTAAATAAAAAATGGTTTTAAGAGGATTGGCAAACGCCAAGAATTTTACATTGGGACCAACAGCCCCAATGAAATCATTTTCTGAAAATATTAATCCTGAAATAAAATTAAGAAAATCAATAGATAACTTTAGTGGAGTCCATCCTTTAACAAATAAATCTGAGAATAAAAAACTCTTTGATTATGAGACAAAAACTAAGATTAGTTTTGATAATATTGTTTCAACATTAAAAAAGATTGCTTATATTCAACATGAAAAAAATTTCATCAATAATGCTCAAAAAATAGCACAAACAAATCTTGGGATCGATTTACCAAATCACATATTAGATAAATCTTGGGTGAAGCCACTCGATATGAGAGCACTTTATGCTTGGTGTGTTTTTAAGCAACATGATAAATTCAGTAAAGATTTCTTCACGAATGATCCTTTAGATGGTTCAGCAGGGAGTCTAGAAGCTAGGAAATTTGAAACCTTCCTTTTAGATTGTGGAGTTCATTTATTGGATATTACTCCTTGTTCTGATGGTAGATTAGCTCATACTGTTGCTTATGTGATGAGAATTCCATTTAGTGCAGTAAGGAGAAGATCTCATGCCGGGGCAATGTTTGATATTGAAAATACGGTTAATAGATGGATAAAAACTGAACACAAAAGATATAGAGAAGGCAGCCCTAATATTGCAACTGAAAATACAAGATATTTAAAAATAGTAACCTATCATTTTAGTTCTGTTGATCCTTTTCACCAAGGATGCGCGGCTCATGGGAGTAATGATGAGTTAGCAGCTAAAGAGGGACTTAAGAAATTATTGGCTTTTAGAGAGGCTGTTGAAAATAGTTTCTGTTGCGGTGCTTCAGTAGATTTAATGCTGATAGGTCTTGATACTGATACTGATGCTTTGAGAATTCATTTGAATTCTGATCAAGGACAAATTAGTTTAGAAAACCCTATTTCAACTCTAGATATTTATAATTCGACTTTAAATAAATCTAAAAATGATACTGAAAGAGAAATATGCAAAGAGATTTCCGATTGTGTATCTGAAAAGGAACTTACTGGAATTAAAAAGTTTATTTATAAATTGATCGTAAATAATATTTCTCAAATTGATTATGTAAAGGAATTTTATAAAGGATCTTATGAAGATATTGGTCATGCAGAGAGATTTATTGGAGTAGGCATTGGTTTTAAAGAAGTCCATTTAAGAAATCTCACCTATTTTTCTCATTTAGATACTGTTGAAGAAGGAGCTCCTGATTTGGATGTAGGTATCAAGATTTTTTCTGGATTGAATGTTGCTGAGGATTTACCAATACCAGTAGTAATTAGATTTGATTATTCAGGAAGGGTTCCAGGTGCCAAAGCAAGAGCCATTAAGGATTGTGATAGGGTTAATAGCGCGATATCACTTAGATATAAAAATTTAGTGGATCAAGGATTGTTACATACATGTCTTACTATAAGAGATAGAGACAAAACTGATTCCGCCCAAATTATTAAAATGTCTTTAGATAAAAAAACACAGGAGGCCCATTAATCATGTTAATTTGCAAAGTTATAAAACCACTCGTCTCTACCAATAGGATTCCAGGGTTTGAACATAAGCATTTACAGGTAGTTTTGGATGGTTCTAGCAATAAAGTTGCTGTAGATTCTGTAGGTTGTAAACCTGGAGACTGGGTAATTTGCGTAGGGAGTTCAGCAGCGAGGGAGGCCGCTGGGAGTAAATCTTATCCAAGTGATTTAACGATTGTAGGGATCATAGATCATTGGGACCCTGATAGTATTCAAAAGTAATGGAGATATCCTCTTGTGGAAATAATGAAAGTTGTAGGTAAATTAGTTTGTACTCAAAGGGTTGAGGGGCTTGGACACATGAATTTAAGACTCTTACAAAATAATAAAGGCAAAATACTTGTAGCTCTTGATCCCGTTGGGGCTAGAGACGGCAATTGGGTGTTTACTACTACTGGTACAGCTGCAAGATTTGCTTGCCCTAATAATCCTGATACTATTACTGATTTAACGATTGGAGGTATTATTGATTTCTGGGATCCCTTTAGTTCGAAATAAAATGATATTCTTATTGATTTTGTCTATTAATTAATCTAAAGCTATATTAATGCAATTATAAATATTGAGATTATGTGGAACCAAAAAAAATCACCTTCAAGGATAGAAAAACGATTTGAGTTCGATAATTACCAAATAACGAGCAAATTTATGAATCAAATCGAAAAACTATGCAAAAAGAAAGATATTTATCCAAACATTAGTTTTGGAGGCAAATTTCTTAGTGTTACGATATTTTTTGAAAAAGATGATATATCTATTGAAGAAAAAGAGTTTTCAAAAGAGATTGATAATTCATATGAAGATATAATTTGTTGTAAATAAAGCTAGTATTTTTCAGGTTTTTCAATATCTCTTTTTATCAATGCCATCAAGTAAGAAGGTGCTTTATATCTCCCGGGAAGACATCTATTTAATGTTTCTAGATGTCCCCAACATACCGTTCTTTGGATTTGTTTAATTGTATGGCCTTTGAGAATAAGTAATCTTAGAGCTTTACAAAAAAGAGGATAACCAGCTTCTAATTCATCTATATTAAGATTAGCTGTGGTCATTGATTACCTCTAACTCGAATTTTAATCTAAGCAATAAAGGTGCAAAAAAGGAGCAATTATTAACTTTCTAAATAAATATTTGTATTCAATGAATGTATGCTACACAATCAATTTCAATTAATACACCTTTTGGTAAAGAAGAAACTTCTACACATGCTCTCGCTGGAGCAAGATCCTCTTGGAAATAATTCGCATAAATTGAATTTACTTTTTGAAAATTACTTAAATCTGTGAGATAAATATTTGTTTTGACAATATTACTTAAAGTAGCACCTCCTTCTATTAGAACAGCTTTTAAATTTTCTAGTACTTGAACTGTTTCTTTTTCAATATCACCAAGACAATCTATTTCATTTGTCGCAGGATTTATGGCTATTTGCCCAGAGCAAAAAATAAAGTTACCAGACTTTATAGCCTGATTGTATGGGCCTACAGGATTTGGAGCTTTGTTTGTTCTTACAGGGTAAGTGTTTGTCATCGTTAATTTATTTTCCTTTTTAAATTTAAACCCAAGCATCTTTTTTGGCTCTTAAATAACTAAATTCCTGTAAATTTTTTGCTCTTAAGAATAAATTTATATTCATTTCCTCTTTTAAAGTAGTTGGAATACAAAGTTCATCAGGGAAACTTTTCTTTTCAATTTCTTTGAGTTTTTTTGCAATTAATTCATCATTCGGATTCATCTTAAGTGCCCATGAGAGATTTGATTTCGTATATTCATGAGCACAATAAATTAGAGTATTTAATGGTAAGGATGATATTTTCTTGAGAGATTTATACATTTGTTCATTAGTACCTTCTAGTATTCTTCCACAACCTCCAGAGAATAGAGTATCTCCAACAAAAAGAATTGGATTTGGAAAATCATTTGAATAAAAAGATATATGGGCGCGAGTATGGCCTAATAACTCAATTACTTCAAATTTTTTATTCATAATCTCTAAGATAGTTCCATCCTCTACTGAAATGTTTTGAAAAGGGATTCTCTTTTTATCTTTTTTGGATGCAATTATTTTTACATTGGGCCATTCATTTATTAAATCCTGAGTCCCACCTATATGATCGAAGTGATGGTGGGTTTGGAAAATAAATTCTAGGTTTAGTTGGTTACTTTTGATCCAATTTATAATTGGAATTGATATCCCAGGGTCTATAACGGTAACAGAATTATTTACAACCCATAGCCAAACGACATTATCACTTAAAATAGGTACTCCAAAGATTCCGTTTACTTTATTTTTGTTCATTATTATTTTAGAATATAAAAATTTGGTAGGAAATAAGTTTATTATGATCACGATAGCTTTAGCAAAAGGAGCATTGCTAAAAGAGTCTATTGATATCTTTAAAAATGCAGGTTTGGATTTCTCTGAGGCTTTATTGGTTGACAATAGGTCCTTAACTATTAAATCCAAGTGCAGAAGAGCTAAAGCTTTATTAGTAAGAAACGGTGATGTTCCAGTATATGTAAGTTATGGTCAAGCTGATTTAGGAATAGTGGGATATGATGTCTTACAGGAATCTGATTCAAAAGTTGCTAAATTGTTAGACTTAAAATTTGGAGGATGTCATATGTCATTAGCCGTAAAAAAAGATAGTGGATATACTAAATCAACTGATCTTCCTGCTAATTGTAATGTAGCTAGTAAATTCATAAAAACAGCAAGAGCATATTTTGAGAAACTAAATATGCCTGTAGAAATAGTTCACTTAACTGGTTCAGTTGAGTTAGGCCCTATAACTGGAATGGCTGAAGCTATTGTTGATTTAGTAGCAACTGGAAAAACATTGAGAGAAAATGGTCTTATCAAAATAGATGATATTTACTACTCAACTGCCAGGTTGATAGCTAATCCCTTATCTCTAAGATTAGACAGGACTCTCTTACAAGAATTAATTTTATCAATAGAATCATGTAATACCTTAAAAATTTGAGTTAAATGTTTTTAAAAGATTTAAAAAGGATAAAAAGGTTAGGTAGATATTTAACTAAAGATAAAAGAACTCTTTACCTTATTTCTATCATACTTATCCCTGTTGCTTTCGCAGGGGCAATTCAACCGCTTTTGGTTGGTCAAGCTATCACAATACTAAAAAATGAAAGTTCAGATGTTTGGCTAAGTAAAACCTCTATTGGTCAATCTATAAATTTAATAATATTAACTCTATTTATCACAGTATTACTTAGGCTGATTTTGCAAGGCTATCAAACCTATAATATTCAGGCAGTTGGTCAAAAGTTGACAGCACGAATAAGAAGAGAACTTTTTTCTCATTCAATATCATTATCTCTTAAATATCACGATAGGATGCCTGTTGGTAAATTACTCACAAGGTTAACTAATGATGTGGATGCTTTGTCAGAAGTATTTGGGAGTGGAGCTGTTGGTGTTATAGCAGACTTTGTAAGCCTCATAGTGATTTCTTTGACTATGCTTACTATTGATAAAGGTTTGGCTATACTTTTACTCATAACTCAAATTCCAGTTTCTTATTTTATTATTTGGCTTCAAAAACGTTATAGAAAAGCAAATTATCAAGTAAGAGAAGAATTATCTCAACTTAACTCAGATTTCCAGGAAAACCTGCAAGGTCTTGAAGTTGTCCAGATGTTTAGAAGGGAAAATTTTAATAGTAATAAATTCAGTCAAACAGGAGAATCTTATAGAAGAGCTGTAGATGGAACAATCTTTTATGACAGTAGTATTTCAGCTTTTATTGAATGGATTTCATTAGCAGCAGTTTCATTTGTTCTTGCTATTGGTGGCTACTTAGTAACTTCTGGAAATATAGGGTTGGGAACACTCACTACCTTTATTTTATATTCACAAAGACTTTTTGAACCACTAAGACAATTAGCTGAAAGATTTACTCAAATTCAAGGTGGCTTGACTGCAATTGAGAGAATTAATGAATTATTAGATGAAGAAATAGAAATAAAGGATGATCTGGAATTAAATAGTTTTGATAAAAATTTTTATAAGAACTATAAATTTAAAGGAAAAATAGAATTTAAAAAAGTTTCTTTCTTTTATAAAAAAGAAGAATATATACTTAGAGACTTATCATTTAAAATCAATCCTGGAGAAAGAGTTGCTTTCGTTGGCCCAACAGGTTCAGGGAAAACCACATTGATTAGATTGCTATGTAGATTATATGAACCGCAGAAAGGACAAATTTTAATAGATGATATTGATATTAAAAATATACCAATTGCTGATTTAAGAAATATGCTTGGTGTAGTGCTTCAAGATACCTTTATTTTTAGTGGTAATGTAGCTGAGAATTTAAGATTAAGTTCTGATATTGGTGATGAAGAATTAGAAAAAATATGTAAAAAGTTAGGATTATCGAAATTATTAAAAAAACTTCCCAATGGGATGAAATCTTCATTAAGAGAAAGAGGCGGAAATCTATCATCAGGAGAAAGACAACTTCTTTCAGTTGCGCGCGTAGCTGTTAGGAATCCTAGTATTCTTATTATGGATGAAGCTACTGCATTCATGGATCCTTCAACTGAGGCTACTCTGCAAAAAGATCTTAAAAAAATGCTTGAAAATAAAACTGCAATTGTTATTGCCCATAGATTGGCAACAATTGAAAGCTCAGATAAGATTTTGGTTCTGAAAGGAGGAGTTTTAGTTGAGAAAGGAACTCATGAGGAATTAAGATCAAAAAAAGGCTTGTATTTTCAGCTTTCTGAACTTCAAGATAAAGGTTTTGCTGATTTCTAATGATTTTAAGAAGTAATAGATCATCAGTTAAAAAGATTAATGTCCTAAACAAGAATGTTCTTAACGATAAATATGGAAAGGGATCCTACGATTTTAAAATTAAAAATGATGAGAGTATTTTTGTCTGTAGTAAATATAAAGAACTTGATTTAATTGAACTTGATCAACTTCTGCAGACTGTAGGATGGAGCAGAAGGCCAATGAGAAGAGTTAAAAGAGCATTGGCATTTAGTGTCCTTGTTATTGGATTATGGCGCCATGATGATAAATTCCCTAGGCTTATTGGATTTGCAAGATGTACAGGTGATGGAATCTTAGAGGCTACTATTTGGGATGTGGCTATAAATCCTGTTTATCAAGGTTTGGGTTTAGGAAAGATTTTAATGAAATATCTATTGAGGGAATTAAAGGCAACCGGAATTTCTAAAGTTACTTTATTTGCTGATGCCGATGTTATCAAATTCTATAAAAACCAAGGTTGGGCTTTAGAACCAAAAGGTACAAAATGTGCATTTTGGTATGCAAATTAAGAATTAATTTTTATAGTATTGAGAATAGATTTCTTCAAGAGAAGCGCCTTTTTGCCATTTTCTTCTTAAATACCAATTATAGATCCCTTGAAAGATAAAGTTTATCCTTTCCCATTTTCTACTACTCGTTAATATTTCTCCTTTTAATTGTTTTAAGTTTTTTTTCTTTTTAAATTTTTTTATAAAATCGATGTCCTCCATTAATGGAAGATCGCTATATCCACCATTTCTGTCAAATACAAACTTATTAATTAATATGCCTTGATCTCCATATGGATTACTGAAAATTCTGCATCTTAAATTAACCAATAATTCTAGTACTCGATATCTAAACTTTTTGTTATTCACTTTAAATTTAAAATAATAAATTATTTCAGAAAAACAATTTATAATATTTTCAATTTCTTTAGACCAATTAGGATTTAATCTCGAATCTGCATGTATAAAGAATAACCATTTCCCCTTTGCCTTTTTAGCTCCAAGATTCAATTGAAGCCCTCTATTTTTCTTATTCAATTTATAAAAGTCTGCTCCATTTAATAAGGCAATATCTTTTGTCTTATCAGTGCTTATAGAATCAATAATTAGGATTTCTGAGATACAATTTATTTCTGATAGATCAGATAAAAGTAAGGGTAAATTCTTTGATTCATTAAAAGTTGGAATTATTATTGAAATATCTGGATAGTAATTAGTATCTTTTATGAATGTCTGAGATGGTATCGATGTCAATTTTAGTATTTAAATAATAAATTTTTGCATGTTCTTTTTTTAATTTAGCAATAGTTTTCTCCAATACATCATTTTTACCCCATTTTATATCTATAAAAGGTGTAAAGAAGTTATAAGAAATAAATTTTCGAGAAAAGGCTATTAACCAATATCCTCCATCATTAGATGGGCCTAAAACAATATCATTACTTTTTAATTTTGATATAGCTAAAAGGACGTCAATATGACATAAATTTGGTAAATCTGAGCCAATAATAATAATATCTTTTTTCTTATACTTATAAGAATATTTAAAATTATATTGAATTTGCCTTCTCATTTTTTCTCCCAAACATCCTTTCCCTTGAAGGTGATAATTTTTTATTCCGAGTTTATTGCAGATTCTCCTACTATGCTTAAGGCCTATTCCTGACATAGCTAAACTAACTTCTACTAATTCATGATCTTTTAAATATCTTGCTACGTTTAAAGTATGATCTAACATTTTTTGTTGAATTCTTAATGCTCTATTTTTTCCAATATCTTTGGACAATCTACTTTTGCCGAAACCAAATCTTGGCCATTTTGCCATTATGACCAACAAGGGTGTATCCAATTTATAATTAAATATATTTGATTTAGAGTTTAAAATATACCTAAAAATGTACTCAAAGGACATTATTTGTTAATAATTTTTTAATTTCACATCATCTTGTAATGACTTAATAGCCAAACTTTAAAAAGCAACTATATTAATAACCTAAGGAACAACAATTGTGCAATCTAAAAATTTTATTTGGGCGGAAGTCCAAAAATCACTTCAAAAAAATTTGAGTAAACCTTCTTTTGAAACATGGATTAGGCCAGCAAAATTTAGTCAATTTGAAAATGGATTGCTAACTCTTATAGCTCCAAATTCATTCTCTAGTGATTGGTTAAGAAAAAACTACTGCGAAACTATTGAGAAAGCTGCTGAGGAATTTTGCGGTGAACCTGTAAAGGTTGTTTTTAGATCTGATAATGCTATTAATAATGATCTTAGCTCTGCCAATCCAAGAGATGATAATACTTCTCAATCTTCCGCTAATAATTCAAATAATTCTCAATGGATTTCAAATAAGAAATCTAAAATATCTCCTGGGTTAAATTTGCGTTATGTTTTTAATCGATTTGTTGTTGGCCCTAATAGCAGAATGGCTCATGCAGCTGCTTTGGCTGTAGCTGAATCTCCAGGGAGAGAATTTAATCCATTGTTTATTTGTGGCGGTGTAGGCCTTGGTAAGACACATTTAATGCAGGCTATAGGACATTATCGTTTGGAGATTGACCCTGAGGCAAAAGTCTCATATGTTTCAACAGAAACCTTTACAAATGACTTAATAGTATCTATTAGAAAAGATGGTATGCAGGCATTTAGAAATAAATATAGAGCAATTGATTTGATCCTTATTGATGATATACAATTCCTTGAAGGTAAAGAGTATACTCAAGAAGAATTCTTTCACACTTTTAATGCTTTACATGAAGCTGGTAGACAAATTGTAATTGCCAGCGATAGACCTCCAAGTCAAATTCCAAGATTGCAGGAGAGATTAATCTCAAGATTTTCTATGGGTTTAATAGCAGATATTCAACCTCCTGATATTGAAACAAGAATGGCTATTCTCCAGAAAAAAGCAGAACATGAGAAAATGAATCTACCAAGAGATTTGATTCAATTTATCGCTGGAAGATTTACTTCAAATATAAGAGAACTAGAGGGTGCATTTACAAGAGCAGTTGCTTTTGCTTCAATTACTGGATTGCCAATGACTGTCCAATCAATCGCACCAATGCTTGATCCTAATAGTGTAGGAGTTGTTGTAACTCCTAAGCAAGTTATAAAAAAAGTCTCAGAATTTTTTGAGGTTTCATCAGAAGAATTAACGAGTTCAAGTAGAAGAAAGCCTGTGAGCCAAGCAAGACAAATAGGAATGTATCTTATGAGGCATGGAACCGATTTAAGTTTACCTAGGATCGGTGATGAATTTGGAGGGAAAGATCATACAACTGTAATGTATGCAATAGAACAAGTTGAAAAGAAATTATCCAGCGATCCAAACGTTGCAAGTCAAGTTCAAAAAGTTAGAGATTTACTACAAATAGATTCAAGGAAGAATTTGTAATTAATTTTTATCTAGATATAAAATTATCTGGATCTTGATCGTACCTATGCTTTGTAGGAATTTCTAATTTAATGGTTGATTTTGATAAAGAGGCTATTTTTTCTAATGATTGTCTAAATATTCTTGCAGAAAGTATAGGCATATCTCTTGGGACCGAAATCCTATCTCTTAAATATCTTAACCCTTCTCCGCAATCATAATTGGGTTTAATAATTTCTCCTGTAATCATAAATGTGAGTACACTTCTTAAAGAGATTTCAAATTCGTTATTTTTACATGGATTAACATTAATAATTTGATCTTTGTGTTTCATGACTCTCATTAGTGCGAATCTAGAATAATAATCTAAATTGTTTTCAGAATTAATTTCTAAATTACCAAGCCCATTACCAAGATCAATTGATCGCTCAAAGTCAATTTGTTTCTCATTAATATCTTTGTAACAACCACCCATTTGAGGGGGTAAATCATGAGCATGAGTATGAAAATCTCCCTGGGTTCCAAGGTAGGTGGTTTGATTCTCTAAGAGTGTAAACCAATTATTAATGAGAGGAAATTCTTCTCTTAAACTAAAACCTTTGTAATAACAAAGTGATGCATTTAGTCTCTCTATGTAAGGAATGAATACAATATCTCCAGTTCCCATATTAATTTCTCCAGAAGATTCTAAGTTAGGATCTATAAATCCAGTTTTAGAGTTGCTTAAAAGGTCTTCTAACATTTTTAAATTCATATATAAATTTTTCTTCCGAGAAGATTTGTTTGAAAAAATATAATTATCTCTACAAAGCCATTCACACCATGCTCTAAAGATATTTCTTTCTATTTTTCTTGGATTCAAAAGTTTTTGTGAAGATATGGATGATCCTAATACTCCATAAACTCTCTCTAAAAAATATAAAATATCATCACTTTCTGTAACTACTTGACCATCTAATTCTATCGCTGGTAATTTACCCGATCCTACTTTATTTAAAAACCAATTCTCTTTCTTCCCGTAACAATACATATTAATTTTTTTGACTCTATATGGTATTTTTTTCTGTTCTAACCAAAGCCAAATTTTTTGACAATATGGACACCATGCATGCCTATCTCTGTAAAAAATTAATTTTGCATCTTTTTCATCATGACCAAACAATCTTAAATCCGTATATGAGTTTGTTTCTCCATTGACTTTATCAATTTCTTCTGCCTTAAATTGATTTAATTCTTCCCAAGATAAAATATTTTTCATTTTATTTTTAATTAAACTATTAAAATAAGATTATATACAAAAAAACATTGAATACTAAGTTTGATCTTGTAGTTATTGGGGCAGGTTCTGGAGGATTAGCAGCAGCTAAGAGAGCTGCTAAATACGGAGCAAATGTTGCGATTATTGAAGGAGATAAAATTGGAGGTACATGTGTCATTAGAGGATGTGTTCCTAAAAAATTAATGGTGTACGCGGCAAATTCTAGAAAAAATATAATTGATTCAAAAGGATATGGTATACAAACCGAAAAGGTCTCTTTTGATTCATATACTCTTCTTAAGAATATAAGAAAAGAAGTTGATAGATTAAGTGAAATACATACCAATGCTCTTGAGAAACTTAATATAAAAGTCTATAGAGGTTGGGGAAGATTTATAAATAAAAATCAATTAGAGATAGTTGATCATGAAAAAAGAAAGCCAATACAAAATATTTATGCAGAAAAAATATTAATTTCTGTTGGAGGTAAACCAATAAAATTAGGAATAACTGGTTCTGAATATGCATGGTCAAGTAATGAAATATTTGATTTAAAGACATTTCCAAAATCTCTTTTGATTATTGGAGGTGGTTATATTGCATGTGAATTTGCTTGTATTTTTAATAATTTAGGAACGGATGTTACTCAATTGATTAGAAGTGATAACCTGTTAAATGGTTTTGATCTTGACTTATCAATGTCATTGAAGGAAACCATGATTTCATCAGGGATAAATTTAATCTTTAATGATAATTTGAATACAATAGAAAAATTTGATGATAATTTTGAGTTAAATTTGACTTCTGGAAAGAAATTTATAAAAGAAAGACTTTTATATGCTATTGGAAGGAAACCTAATCTTGATTTTTTAAATTTGGAATCAATTAATATAAAAATGAAAGATCAATTCATAGATGTAAATCAATTTAATCAAACAAATTTAAATAATATATTTGCTATTGGTGATGTTATTGATAAACCTAATTTAACGCCTGTTGCAATTGAGCAAGGAAGAGTATTCTCTGATAATTATTTTGGGAATTTAAAAAGATTAATAAATTATGAGTATATTCCAAAAGCTGTTTTTACTAATCCAGAAATTTCTAGTGTGGGCTTGACAGAAAAAGAATCAAAAGTTATTCATGGGGATCAAAATATTCAAATTTATAAATGTAAATTTACACCGATGTCTAATACTTTTCGAGAATCGAAGTCAAAATGTATGCTTAAATTAATTGTTAATAAATTAAATGATAGGGTAATCGGCTGCCATATGTTTGGCGAATCTGCTGCAGAGATTATTCAAATGGCATCGATTGCCTTAAATAAAGGAGTAACTAAAAAAGAATTTGATTCTACTATGGCTTTACATCCTACAATCTCAGAAGAGTATGTGACGATGTATTGATTAATCTCTTATTTTCAATGAAGCAATTCTTTTTTTAGCCAAAAATGTAGAAATTAATATTATTGAATAGACAAAAATTGATAATCTGAATTCTTGTAAATAAATAAAGTTATTTAATATAAAGATTTTATCAAGTAGGTAAAAAGTATAAATATTTACAAGCAAGATTCCTTCGATTCTTGTAATTTTTCCCTTACTCCGGAATATTGGCAAGCATGCCAAAGTTGCAAGAACCATAATTGGGAGATCTATTCTTATCAAATCATTGCTAATATTAAGTCCATTTAATCCAGAAAAGACAGTGCAGCTGCCTAATATTAATAGCTGATTTAATAAATTACTTCCAATAACATTTCCTATGGCTAAATCTGTCTTGCCTTTTAGTGAAGCTACTATTGAAGTAACTAATTCTGGTAATGAAGTTCCAGTAGCTACTATTGTTAAACCAATAATTGTTTCTTTAATGCCCATTAAAATTGCTAACGTTCTTGAGCCATTAACTAATATATTTGAGCCATAACTCAGCAAGGATATTCCAATAATTAATTTAAAAAAAATGTTTACTAAATTTTTATTTGGCAAGTAGTCATTAATTTCTGGTTCTGCAGTTCTTGTATCTTCTTCTTTTTCATTAATTGTATTAATTTCCCAGATTGTATTTAAAATTAAACAAAGTAAAAGAAAAACCCCTGATTGCCAAGTTAAAACTCCCGTTGAAGACATTGCCCATACTGCGCAAGAAATCGCTATTAAAATTGGCACATCTCGTCTTACAATTCTGCTTTTTACTTTGAGAGGAGTAATTATTGAGCTAATACCTAAAACAACAAGAATATTGAAAATATTGCTTCCTATCACATTACTTGCAGCAATTGAATCACTACCTTTTAAGACAGAATTTATGCTTACCATTAATTCTGGAGAACTTGTTCCCAGAGCAACAACTGTTAAACCAATTACTATTTGAGGTATTCCTAAAATTAAAGAAAGTGCTACTGCTCCTTGGATAAAGAATTCACCTCCAATAAAAAGTAATAAAACCCCAATAATTATTTCTATAAATGGAAATATATATTCATTCATCTTTAAAGAATTTTGAAATTAATATCAATTATATCTGTTATTAAAAAATATAATCTACGTAAATTGTTTGTAAAAAATACTTACATAGATAATTTGCTGTTAATATTAATTAAATATATAATTTCTTGAATAAACTTACAATATTAAAACCAGATGATTGGCATTTGCACTTAAGAGAAGGAATTGTTTTAAAAAATATACTTAAGTTCTCTTCAAATTCTTTCAAAAGAGCAATAATTATGCCAAACACAAAGGTTCCTATTACTTCAATAGAGAAAGCAAAATCATACAAAGATTCAATACTTATGGCATTGCCAAAAGAGACTAAATTTCATCCATTGATGACACTTTATTTAACCGATGACATTTCAAAAAATGAATTAAAAAGCGGCTATGAGAGAAATATTTTCTTTGCAGCTAAATTATATCCAGCTAATGCAACCACTAATTCAAGTTATGGAGTTAAAGATATTAGAAATATTTATTCGATTTTTGAATTAATGGAAAGAATTGGCATGCCTCTTTTGATACATGGAGAGGTGAATGATCCGAAAGTAGATATTTTTGATAGAGAAAAAGTGTTTATTGATAAAGAACTTTCTTCAATTATTAAAAATTTCCCAAAATTAAAAATAGTTCTAGAGCACATTACAACAAGTTATGCCGTTCAGTTTGTTAAGGAAAATAATATTGGGGCTACAATTACTCCACATCATTTGCATATTAATAGGAATTCAATGTTTTTAGAGGGATTAAATAGTGATTTCTTTTGTTTGCCTGTGGCGAAAAGAGAGGAGAATAGAATTGCGCTTATAAAAGCAGCAACTAGTGGTGAAGAATGCTTTTTCTTAGGAACTGATTCTGCACCTCACTTAAGAGAGTGGAAAGCATTTTGTGGATGTGCTGGAATTTTTAATGCGCCAGTTGCCTTATCGAGTTATTTAAAAGTTTTTGAAGAAGAGAATGCATTGGATAATTTCGAAAAATTTGCGAGTTTAAATGGCCCAAGATTTCATAATCTTTTGCCTAATGTTGAAAAAATAACTTTAATTAAAGAACCTTATCATGTTAATGAATTTGTCGAAATAAAAGATGAGAAAAAAGTATTTGGAAAAATTAAGTCTTTTCACTCGGGTGAGATATTAAATTGGAAATTAGTTAAATGAAAACCATATAGATTTAATTATTAATATTTAATAATTAATGTAGATATCTTTCTATAAAAATAAAAAATATCATTGAGATTTAGAAAAACTATGAGACAGCAATTATTTCTTAAAAATGTAAATATTAGAATTTTTAATGGTTAAATTAATTACTTTTAGCTAGGCTTAGAAAGTGCCAATCTTTCGGGAGTGTGGCGGAATTGGTAGACGCGCCGGACTTAAAATCCGTCG
>CEUU01039204.1_pt1 | contig 16520 bp, 20 predicted proteins | sample 531321 | NCBI WGS metagenome assembly CEUU01 (sample SAMEA2622658, study PRJEB7988) | marine metagenome | isolation source: saline water (ENVO:00002010), including
TGTATTTTTGTTGTTGGAAATAAGTGAATAAATTGTGGATAATTATCAATTAGGAGAATTTATTTATGAAAAATTTTTTATCAATTGATCAGGGAACAACTAGCTCAAGATCAATAATATTTAATTCAAAATTAGAAAAGCTGTTTGATTCACAAATTGAGTATCAACTATCTTATCCACATGATGGTTGGGTAGAGCTAGAGCCTCAAGATATTTTGACTACTGTGAAAACTTCTATTAAGAATGTTTTAGAAAATTGCAAAGAAATAGAAGCTTGCGGTATAACAAATCAAAGAGAAACAACGATAGTTTGGTCAAAGGAAACTGGATTACCCATTTATCCTGGAATTGTATGGCAGGATAGGCGAACTAATGAATATTGCAATGAACTTAAAGCTAAAGGTCATGAAGAGCTTATCAAAAGTAAAACAGGATTAGTTCTAGATCCTTATTTTTCGGCTACAAAAATTAAGTGGATATTAAACAATGTCGATGGAGCACGTGATTTAGCTAATGAAGGCAAATTAGCTTTTGGTACAGTTGATGCATATCTAATATATCAATTATCAGAAGAAAAAAATCATTACACAGATGTAACAAATGCCTCAAGAACACTTCTTTATAATATTCATGAAATGGACTGGGACAAAGAGCTCTTATCTATATTCGATATACCTGAAAATATGCTACCTGAGGTTTTGCCTTGTGATGGAAATTTTGGAACCATAAAAACTTCTGATATGAATATCCCAATAAGAGGAGTTATTGGTGATCAACAAGCAGCCCTCGTTGGACAAAATTGTTTTGAAAATGGGGACATGAAGTCCACATATGGTACTGGATGTTTCCTAATGGTGAATACAAAAAATAAACCTGTTGCTATAGATGATGGCCTTCTAACCACAATTGCTTACAACATTAATGGAGAAACATCATATGCCATTGAGGGAAGTATTTATTCATCTGGAAATATTATTCAATGGCTAAGAGATAAATTGATGTTTTTTGAAAATGCTAAAGACAGTGAAATTTTTCTAAATACAAATGGAAATTCGAACGGTGTTTTATTTTTACCAGCATTCAATGGCCTAGGGGCACCATTTTGGGATTCAGACATAAGAGGTGGCTTTAGTGGGATTACTCAAGATACGACAATTCATGACATTGTGACATCAGCCTTTCAATCAATAACCTTTCAAACAAGAGAAATTACTAAGATACTCGAAAAAAATGAAATTCATATTAATAAATTGCTTGTTGATGGCGGAATGGTTTCTAATGGTAGGTTTTGCCAAGCATTGGCAGATACGCTTCAAAAATCAATTGTAAAACCTAAAAATATCGAATCGACTGCTTTAGGTGCTTGTAAGGTCGCAATGATAGCTTCAGGAGAGAAGATGTCTAATATTGTAGACAATTTGTTCATATATGAACCTAATAAGTCTTTAAAAAACATATATGAATCAAATTATGTGAGCTGGAGAGATTATGTTGATAATAATTTGTCTTAGATCTCAGACAAAACAATATTTTTTGAAACATTGATTTTATCAAACATTTCAAAATCGTGACTGACAATTAGGCAAGCAACTTCGAATTCTTTAGCATACCAACTTAGTATACTTTGAACACTATCAGAATTTTGAGCATCAAGATTGGAGCAAGGCTCATCAAGTAAAAGTAAGCTAGGTTTCATCATTATTGCTCTAGCAATTGCAGCCCTTTGTTGAAGACCGCCGGATAATTGATAGGGCATTTTATTTATATGTTCTTCAAGTTTTAATGCTTCAATAGTCTTTGAAAAAAGATCCTTGCTAATATTTTCTGATGCAAAAGTGATATTTTTGTAAACATTAATATGAGGGAATAATGCGAAATCTTGAAATACATATCCTATATTTCTTTTTTCAGGTAAGACGAACTTATTTTTACTATTTAAAGTTTTATCATTGAGAAATATCTCACCCTGATCTGGTTTTTTTAATCCAGAAACCACATTAAGCAAAGTTGTTTTTCCAATTCCGCTCTCACCACCAATCAAGCAAAACTCACCCCCATCAACTTGAAGAGATAGATCCTTTATTATCAATATGTCATTGATTGAAATATAAATATTTTTTAGAGAAATGCTCATATTGCCTTATTAATATAATCCAACTATAAATTCTTTTAATCAATATTTAAATAAAGTTGAAATTTTTTTAAATAAAAAATATGACTGGAATTACTTTAGTTTAGTAATTTTTTTCAAACAATTGTCCAATATGTTTCTTTTATAAACTTTATTATCAAAAGATACTTGTCAACAGAAAAAATACATGATAAAAGCAGACATGAATTTTTTAATATAAGTGTTGCTTATATTTGATTAATTTTACATAAAACATTGATTTAAGGTAATATTATTGTTTTCTGTATAATTTTTGTACAGTTGGTAAAAAAAGCTTATTTAATAACCTTTGTTGTGGTATAAATAAAGTTATCCATAACTTTATCCACAGTTTCTGTGGATAAAATTTTTGAAAAAAATGATACAAAATTGTTACATAAAAACATTACCAAAAAACTGGGTCTCAGCTCTTAAAAAACAATCATTGAGTCAAAGTTTTGAGACTCCCTTATCTAAAGTTTTAGATGAATTAAAAAACGATAAAAAAATTGCACCTGATATCAATGACATCTTTAAGGCATTCGAGCTTTGCAGTTTTAGATCAACTAAGGTTGTAATTTTTGGACAAGATCCTTATTTCCAAAAAGGTTATGCGAATGGTTTGGCATTTTCTGTAAGTGCGTCTCATACAATACCAGCATCTCTTATGAATATTTTTAAAGAAATAAAAAGTGACATTGGTTCGTTAGAAAATAAAAACGGCTGTTTAAAGAATTGGGCATCTCAAGGAGTTCTTTTGTTAAATAGCTCTCTGACTGTTGAACTTTTAAAGCCTGGATCTCATGCAAATATTGGCTGGCACGATTTTATATGTGACATAGTTAAAATTCTTAGCAAGAAAAAAAATATAGTTTTTATGCTGTGGGGTAATCATGCTAAAAATTTTAAAAATTTTATCGATGAAGATAAAAATTTGATACTTACGTCTGCACATCCATCACCACTCTCAGCATATAGAGGTTTTTTTGGAAATAGGCACTTTTCAAAATGCAATGAATATCTTATTAGAAAAAATATTGCAGCTATAAATTGGTAATACTTTTTATTTCTTCAATTCCGGGCAGATTTTCAATTTCATTAATTGAATCTCTTTTAACTATAGCGTTAAAAACAAATTTTTTATCTATTTCAATTTTTTTTCCAACAATTTTTACATCTTTATTATCAATGTAATTAGAGTTAGTTAAGAATGTTAAAAATACTCTTCTATCAACACCTAAATATTTCATTCTTGCGACAATTTCTTGGCCTCTATAGCATCCTTTTTCAAAAGAAACTCTTAATTTGTCATAATTTATTTCCAATGGTCTGAACTTACCAATGTCAGATGCTTCTAAAAAATAATTCCCGAGAATTTTATTAGAAATTTCCCAAATATTTTCTGAAATAGAATTATTAGATTTCGTTATTGAATCTGAAATGTCAACAGATGTTGAAATTATTTCATTTGACGAGAAAGAATTTTTTAGTTTTTCTTTAGTAACGTATCCGATAACATTCATTTTGCTTGATTCAAACTTAACATAATTGAATTGAGCGAATGGCTTCAACTCATTTACAAGAGTGTCTTCTAATTCCTTTTTAACAATAAATTTATATGAATGATTTTTCATAAAGATAAAGAAATCAGCCATTACCTGACCTTTGTGATTACAGATTGAGGATAATTGACATTCTCCATTATCCAAAAGCTTTACATCAGATGTAACTTGACCTTGCAGAAGATTAAAGACTTGTTCTTTTTCACCGAGAATATTAACAACCCGCCATTTAGTTAGTGGCACAGAACCAATTTGAATTAAGTTATTTAGATTGCTGATTTTCAAGTAAAATTATTATTTTAAATGCATATTTTAACTAATGAATGAAAAAATAAACAGAATTCAATGGAAATGTAGGCGTGGGATGCGAGAAATTGATTTATTGCTTAGAGAGTTTTCAAGAACTGGTTTAAATGATCTTGCGAAAAAAGACCTTGAGATATTTTCAAATATATTGAATTACGATGATCAGAAGCTATATGACTTTATATTTAAAAAGGAAAAATTAGGCAATGAGGAGCATGAAAATTTTATTGAGCTACACCTAAAAAAATTCACTCATCAAGGAAACTTTTAGGTACATATTTTGTCTTTATTTAGTGGAAGCATAATATTATGAAAATAAATTCAAAAGATAATGATTCCGTACTAATTGAAAAAATAAAAAATGGAAACAAGATGGCTTTTAATTTTTTAATGAATAAATACTACTCAAGAGTGTATGCGTCTTTACTATCATTCACAAAATCTCATGAGGATTCACAAGACTTAACCCAGCAAACTTTTCTAAAAGTATGGCAGCAACTAAAAACTTTTAGAGGAGATAGCGCATTTTTTACATGGGTCTACAGGATAGCAATCAATTTAGCAAAAAATCATGTTTCCAGCGCAGGGTTTAAGAAACAAAAAATAAATACGTCTATTGAAGATGCGGACATAGAGATTAAATCTTTTGATGATGCTGAATTGAGCTTAATTCATGAACAGTCATTAAAAGAGATAAGAATTTTTATAAATAACTTACCAGAATCGTTAAGGACAGCTTTCACGCTGAGAGAACAGGATGGACTAAGTTACGAAGAAATTTCAAAAATAACAGACACGCCTATTGGGACAGTGAGATCAAGGATATTTAGGGCTAGAGAATCTATTCTTGAACATATTAATGAGGAGCTTATAAACAATGACTGATATAAATGAAAAGCTTTCCGCTTTATACGACGGTGAACTTGATAAAAATGAAATCGACAATGTTCTAGATGCGCTTGATAAGAGTAATGATCTCAAAAAAACTTTATCTATTTATAGTTTAATTGGCCTTTCTTTGAATCACAAAGATAACTTGGTAGATATTAGCTCAGCTCAAAACAAAAACTCTAAAAGAACTTATTCAAAATTATGGCTCTCAAATACTATTACAGCCGCAGCTTCAATTTTGCTTACATTATTTGTTGTGAATGATGCCGATCTCTCACGAATGAATATAAGCGCTGATTCAACAAATAAAATAGAATCTGCTGTTAATAGTAAAGAAGCTAAAGAAGTTGTTGCAAGCTCTAATGAGTATATTGTTGATCACATTATGAATGTTATAAATGACCCCGCTTTCATGAATACAAAAAATACTATTGATTTGCGTAACGTTGGTTTTAACACAAGTAATAATCAAAGTATTGGATATTCCAATGGAAGAGAAAATTTTAAACTTCGCATTGAAAATAGAGATTTTGGCCTCAAAAAAATCAGATATTGGAGGCATGGCAACAAAATGATTTATTTAGTACCAATATCAAATGGAAGAGTTGTAACGATTTATGGTAATATTTCAGCTTCTTCAGCCATACAAATAGCTAATTCAATTAAACAGTAACTATCAATGAAAACTTTAAATCTTAAACATACATATTTTTTATTATTCGCGTTTTTTACTTTAAATATTAATTCAGGTGCACTGCCCGAAAATATTTCTGAGTTAGTCGATGAATCTGCGCCAGCTGTTGTAAATATAACTGCTAAAAAAGAAATTTCTCAAAGGCAGTCTTTTGGATACGGTGGTATTCCAGATGAAATGCTCGAAAGGTTTGGAATACCCAGACAATACAGAGAAATGCCTCAGCAAAGAAGAGAAGCTACTTCATATGGCTCTGGGTTTATACTTAAAGATAATTACATTATGACTAACTTTCACGTTGTCGAAGATGCTTCTGAAGTAATAGTGTCATTGTCTGATAGGAGAGAATTTTTAGCTGAAGTAATTGGAGTTGATCCGTTGTCTGATCTTGCCGTTCTTGAAGTAAGAGATGACGATTTGCCAACAGTTACTGTTGGAAACAGCGATGAGCTAAAAGTAGGAGATTGGGTTGTTGCAATAGGGTCACCTTTTAGTTTTGACTTTTCCGTAACTGCCGGAATCGTAAGCGCCAAAGGTAGAAGTATTCAGAATAATAATATTGGTAATTATGTTCCTTTTCTTCAGACGGATGTCGCTATTAATCCAGGTAATTCAGGCGGACCTTTGTTCAACCTTGATGGAGAGGTTGTTGGTATAAATTCTCAGATTTATTCAAGAAGCGGTGGCTATCAAGGTTTAGCGTTTGCAATACCAATCAATGTTGCAATTGATGTTGCTGATCAAATTATCACAAATGGTGAAGTCGCTAGAGGCTATCTTGGGGTTAGAATGAGCGAAGTTGATAGTGACCTTGCTGATGCTTTGGGTATGCAAAAGCCTTACGGTGCTCTTATTAACGATATTGAAGAGGGCGAATCTGCTGACAACGCTGGACTTATGCCAGGTGATGTAATAATTGAATTTGATAAAAAAGAAATAAAATTTAGTTCTGACCTACCTCATGTAGTTGGACAGATAAAGCCTAACACTAATGCAAAAGCTAAGGTTATAAGAGATGGTGATGAAATAGAGCTTGATTTTATTTTGGGAGAATTGCCTGTTAACAAAGAAAATTTTGTCCCAGCCAAGTCAAATACATCATCTGATCCGATAGGGCTTAAAGTTGCTGATGTTGACAGAGATAATCCATCAATGTCTAACCTACCTGATGGAGTTATCATTTCAAGGGTTAGCCCAAATTCTCCAGCTTCAGGAAAATTAACAAGGGGCGATTTGATAACAATGATTCAACATAGAGGCAAGAAATTTGAAGTTTTTGATTCAGATTCTTTTGACGATGCCGTCAATAATTTTTCTTCCGGAGATAAAATAGCAATCCATATAATCAGAAATGGAGCAAGATTAATTCAATCCATTACTCTAAATTAAAAATCATAACTACCGCATTTTCATGCTTTGCTAGTAAAATAGCTGCAAATTATGGATAACATTAGAAATTTTTCAGTAATTGCTCATATTGATCATGGTAAATCAACTTTATCAGATAGATTGATCGAGTTCTGTGGTGGGCTTTCCAAAAGAGAGATGGAAGATCAAATTCTTGACTCAATGGATATTGAAAGAGAAAGAGGAATTACAATTAAAGCGCAAGCAGTCTCACTAAATTATGAACTTAATGGAAAGAAATACCTTTTAAATTTTATTGATACTCCTGGTCACGTTGATTTTTCCTATGAGGTCTCAAGATCTCTCTCTGCATGTGAAGGAGCTTTGTTAGTTGTTGATGGCTCTCAAGGAGTCGAGGCTCAGACTCTTGCAAATTGTTATACGGCAGTTGAGGAGGGCTTAGAAGTCGTTCCAGTTATTAATAAGATTGATTTACCACAAGCTGAGCCAGATAGGGTAAAGAAAGAAATTGAAGAAATGGTTGGAATTAATGCGAAGGATTCACCACTTGTAAGTGCAAAGACTGGTGAGGGAATAGAATCACTACTACAGATGCTAATTTCAGACATACCTCCTCCAATTGGAGATTACAACCTTCAGCTTCAAGCCTTAATAGTTGACTCCTGGTTTGATTCTTATCTCGGCGTCGTTTCTCTTATTAGAGTTAAAAATGGAAAAATTAAATCTGGACAAAAGTTTAAAATTCACTCTACAGGACAAACATATAACGTTGATGATATTGGTATTTTTTCGCCAAAGAAAATTTCAAAAAATGAATTATCTGCGGGCGAAGTTGGATATTTAGTTGCTGGTATTAAGGAAATTAAAGGCGCACCAGTAGGAGATACCATTATTGATGCAGGTGATAGCTCTACTGAAGCATTACCTGGCTTTAAAAAAGTGAACCCAAAAGTCTTTGCTTCAATATTTACTTTAAATTCAGATGATTATGAAAAATTTAGAGATGCTTTATCAAAACTGGTTTTGAATGATTCTTCCTTAATTTATGAACCTGAAGTATCAGATGCACTTGGCTTTGGATTTAGGTGTGGTTTTTTAGGCACTCTGCATATGGAAGTTGTTAGAGAAAGATTAGAGAGAGAATATGATCTTGATTTGATCTCAACCGCTCCATCAGTAGAGTACGAAGTTTTAAAAACTGACGGATCGATAATAAAGTGTGACAACCCCTCACAACTTCCTGTCCCAAATGAGATAGATGAAATAAGAGAGCCAATTGTAAGCACAACTATAATTTCGCCAAATGAATATGTTGGAAACATTATCACATTGTGTACTTCAAAAAGAGGCATTCAAAAAGATATGAAGTATTTTGGCAATCAGGTTTCTATAATTTTTGAAATGCCATTGTCTTCAGTAATTATTGATTTCTTTGACCAAATAAAGTCATCAACAAAGGGATTTGCATCGATTGAATATTCATTAATAGGTTTTAAAAAATCAGATCTTACTAAAATTGATGTACTTATAAACAATAACAAAATTGATGCTCTCTCAATGATTGTTCATAAATCTTTTTCCAATTCTAAAGCAAGAGAAATTGCAAAAAATCTTCAAAAATTAATTCCAAGACAGATGTTTGACGTTCCAATACAAGTTGCATTAGGTGCTAAAATTATTTCTAGAGAGACCGTAAAGGCATATAGAAAGAACGTTACGGCCAAACTTTATGGCGGAGATGTAACAAGAAAGATGAAACTTCTTGAAAAACAAAAACAAGGAAAGAAGAAAATGAAACAACTCGGAAAGGTTTCAATACCTCAAGACGCATTTTTAAATTATTTTAGTTCTAATGAATAACATGATTAGAGATCCATTATTTATAGTCGGCGTTATTGGGATGATAATTTCTGTAATAGCTTGGATTAGATTTAATCTACAATCAGCAGGCGAAGAAAAAGAACCATTGTTAATTAAATATTTGTCTTTTATTAGCACAATATCTGGAATAGCAGTTCTTATTAGCATATTTGTTAACTCTGGCGATCTCGGTATTGTTTTGCTGGCAGCTTCAGCTCTCTCTTTTATTGTAATGTTATTAGGATATTACTTTAGAAATGCAGAGATAATCTCATCCTCAAGAGGTTATTTTATTCCACTATTTTTAATTTTTGTTTTGCGTACTTTTTTGTATGAACCATATCAAATACCATCAGGTTCGATGGAGCCACAACTCAGAAAGGGAGATTTCTTATTGGTTAATAAGTTTGCCTATGGTCTTAAAGTTAATCGCGTAGGTTTTCCTAGACTATACAAAAATGATCCTGAGTATGGTGATCTTGTTGTTTTAATCCCTCCACATAACCCAGTTCCATACATCAAGAGATTAATTGGAAAACCAGGGGATGTCGTCAGACTAATTAATAAGAAGCTTTACATCAATGGGGTCGCTATTGAGAGAGACTTTATCAAAACCGAAAACGGAAAGTTAAAAAGAAACTATAAGTACTCTTCTGGTGAAATATTAACTAGAGAAATAGACGTAAAAATAGATTTTTTTAATGAGATACATAATGATGCAGAATTTGTTGTAAAAAATATCCGGGGTCAAAATGATCAGTATCCTCAAGAGTGGACCATTCCTGAAGGACACTATTTTGTTATGGGCGACAATCGAGATAACTCTAATGATAGTACAAAAGATGTGGGATTTGTTCCTAGAGAGAACTTTTTCGGAAGAGCTGATGTCTTATTTATGACTTGGGAATGCTGGACATGCTTTCCTTCATTTAAAAAAGCTGGAAAAATTGATTAATGTCCTTAGTTGAACTGCAAAAAAAAATATCTTATGAGTTTAAAGATAACTCATTGCTTGATTTAGCTATTACTCACAAAAGTTCAAATAACTTAGAGAATAACGAAAGGCTTGAGTTCATAGGTGACTCAGTCTTAAATGCTGTAATTTCAGAGCATTTGTATAAAAAATTTCCAAATGAGAAAGAGGGTTTGCTTACCAGAATGCGATCTCATTTAGTTAAGGGAGAAACTTTAGTAAATTTAGCAAATAAAATTTATCTTAGTGAATATATTAAACTTTCAAAGGGTACAGCAAATTTGTCAGAGTTGAGGAAACATTCAATTCTAGAGGGTGCATTTGAATCTCTTATCGGAGCAGTATTGCTCGATAGCGACTGGAACCAAGCTAAAAAATTTGTACTTAATTTAATGAAAAGTGAGATTCAAGAAATTGGTGTTGAAGTAGAATTTAGAGATTCTAAAACTGAATTACAAGAATATCTTCAAGCAAAAAAAATCAATCCTCCAAAATATAAATCAAGATCAATAAATGATGGATTTGAGGCCTCAATTACCTATCAGAAAAAAAAATTTGTTGCTGCTGGATCTTCAAAAAGGCATGCTGAGAGAGCTGTTGCAAAAAAAATACTCGATTTCATAAAATCATAAGATGTCAAAAAAATACTGTGGCTATATTTCAATTATCGGTAAACCAAATGTTGGCAAATCTTCAATAATAAATTCTATTTTAAAAAAGAAGGTTTCAATCACATCTCGTAAATCTCAAACAACAAGGAATAATATTCTGGGAATTAAAACAACAAATAATAAGCAATCAATTTTCATTGATACTCCAGGACTTCATATCAAATCTAAAAAAACAATGAATAAAATTCTAAATAAGTCTGCTCAGAGCATTATCGAAGATTCAGATATCGTTTTATTTGTAATGCAAAGGCTATCTATGATTGAGGAAGATCTATTAATAATATCCAAATTAAAAGAAACTAACCCTCTAACAATTTGCGTTATCAATAAAATAGATCAGATAGATAATAAACAAAAACTTTTGCCATTTATTGAAAATATTTCGTCTAAATATAATTTTGACTCAATTATCCCCATTTCAGCAAAAACAAATCAAAATATTGATGATCTTGTAACTAAGATTGAAGACAATTTGCCTGAAAATGAACATATATATGATGAAAAATTTATGGTTAATAGCAATGATAATAAATTCATGATTTCGGAGTTAATTAGAGAAAAGATAATAAGAAATTTAGGAGATGAATTACCTCATGATACTTTTGTTGAGATTGAAGAAATAGAAAGTAAAAATAAAACAATTCATATTAGTGCAGTTATATATGTTAATAGGAAGTCTCAAAAACATATCGTTATTGGCTCTAACGGAGATTTGCTAAAAAAAATTGGTAAGGAAGCAAGACAAGATATCGAAAATTTCCTAAACAATAAAGTTTTTCTTAAAACATGGGTTAAAGTTAAAAGAAATTGGAATACGGATTCGAGTTTTATTTATAGTCTGGGTGTAGGAAATAATTATGAGTCAAATTAATTCTGATGAATGTTTTCTATTGCATCAAAGATCTTATGGAGAAACAAGCATAATCTCTGAGGTTTTCACAAAAAAAAATGGAAGAATGTCTATCATCGCCAAAGGCGCTAAAAAACCAAAATCTAAGTTTTTTGGATATTTAGTACCTTTTTACAAACTAGCTATTACATATTCTGGAAGGTCAGAGCTTAAAACATTAACTAGCATTGATAGAAACTTAATGGACTACAACAATACACTTTCAAAAAAAAGTTACAGCTTGCTTTATATAAATGAATTACTTATAAAACTTCTACCAAAAGATGCTGCTCAGAGTGATTTATTTGATTTGTATGATAATTTTCTTAAGCAAGTCTCATCAAAAAAGGACCTAGAGATAACTCTGAGGAATTTTGAACTAGATCTATTAGACATGCTGGGATACGGTCTAGATTTTGAATACGAGATAGGAAGTAACACTCCTATAAAAGCAAATGAAAAATACTCATATATACCCGAGAAAGGTTTTAAAAATATAGAGAGCGGCAATTTAAGTGGAGAAGATATAATTAATGTAAAAAAAAGAAACCTTTCAAACGTTTCAAAAAATTTGTTAAAAGATATTACAACTAAAGCAATAGGGTTTTGTTTAGATGGAAAAGAACTTACAAGTAGAAATATTTTTAAATCTATAAAATCATGATATACGGCGTAGGAACGGACATTATTCAAATTCAAAGAATTAAAGATATGAAGTCACAAAAATCTTTCGCACAGAAAATTCTAAGTAAAGAAGAATTACATACATATTCTCAATTAAATCAAGAGCAGCAAATTATGTACTTATCAAAACAATTTTCGGGAAAAGAGGCTTTCTCAAAAGCAATTGGAACAGGTATTGCCGGAGAAATAAATTTTAAATCAATAAAAATTCTTAGAGACTCTTGCGGAAAACCTTTTTTTGATTTTAGTAAAGAGATCAAGAAATTATTGAATGATTTGGGAATAAGACAATCACATGTTAGTCTTTCTGACGAAAGTGAATATGCAATTGCCTTCGTTATATTAGAAAAATGAGAAATATTATATTACTTGGCCCACCAGGTGCTGGAAAAGGAACTCAAGCGGATTTAATATGCGACTTGTGTAATATCCCTAAAATAAGTACCGGAGACATGCTTAGAGAGGCAGTAGCCTCAGGTAGTAAGTTGGGCAAAGAAGTTTCCAATATTCTCGACTCAGGCGGCCTTGTTTCTGATGAAATCATAGGCTCTCTCATAAAAGAAAGATTAAGTAAGCCAGATTGTGTTAATGGATCCCTTTTTGATGGTGTTCCCAGAACAATTGGTCAGGCAAAACAGCTTACTGATATGGGAGTTAGTTTCACTCATGTAATTGAAATTCATGTCGAGGATCAGGCTATTGTAGACAGAATGTCAGGTAGAAGAGTTCATCCGGGATCAGGAAGAAACTATCATATTGAATATAACCCTCCCGAAAACGAAGGCCATGATGACATTTCAGGAGAGCCTTTAATTCAAAGAGAGGATGATAAACCTGAAACTGTTCTAAAAAGATTAAGTGTTTATCATGAGCAAACAAAACCACTTACAGATTTTTATAAGAATAAAGCGGAAGAGGGTACTCTCCTTTTTTTTAGAGTCAATGGCTCAAATAGCGTTGATAAAGTTTTTGAAAGTATTTCAAAATATTTATAAATGAATATTCTTGCACTGCAAAGCTCTGGAGACCAGACTTCCATAAGCGTAATGTTAGATATGGAAATTGTTTCATTCAATTATTCTCATGAAAGAAAAGATAGACCAAACTGGAACATGTTTCTTGAAAATGTTGGATTGAATAGTACATTTACACTTCAAGATATTGATCTTTTCGCATACTCAAACTGTCAAGTTTCATATACAGCAACCAGAACTATTGCAAGTTTTTTGAAAGGAGTCGCAGTAGCTCTTAACAAACCCTTATTAGCTATTGATGATGATAATGAAAAACAATTTGATTCATCAGAAATTATCAAAATTGCAAAAGATCAATTCTCCCAAAGTGACAAAAAAAGTGATTCATTTAATCCTGCCACGGAAAATCCATCATATTCAACTAAAAATAATTTTAAAAAAATAAATGAATGATATTTTATTAAGTCTAATACTTGGAATTATTCAAGGCTTAACAGAGTTTTTACCTATTTCCAGTTCAGCACATTTATTATTGCCTGCTTTAATTTTTGAATTAAGAGATTTTGGACTTGCTTTTGATATTGCTGTTCATGCTGGAACATTATTAGCAGTTATCTATTACTTTAAAAGAGAAATATCGATGATGGCTCTCTCAACGTATTCAAATGACAGAACTCTTGACGAATATAGAAAATTATTTGCGATGTTAATTGTTGCTTCGATTCCAATTGTTTTTGCTGGTTTAGGACTATCAGATTATATTTCTGAGAGAATATTTAATTTATCAAGCATTGCCATTGCGAATCTAATATTTGCAGCAATACTTTTATTTGCTTACTTAAGAAGAAAAGAAAATATCACAATCCTTGAAGTAACAACAAAAGCGGCACTCATTATAGGGATATTTCAATGTATGGCTTTAGTTCCAGGAGCCTCAAGATCTGGGACTGCCATTACAGGAGCTCTTTTAGTAGGCCTTACAATGAAGGATGCATCAAAATTTGCATTTTTGCTGAGTATACCTGCTATATTTGGAGCAATCATTTTTCTGATTGCAGATTTTAATAATCAAGATTTCTTAAGTATAAGTTCGCTAATTGGTTTCCTTGTTTCATTTATATTTGCTTTTTTTACAATTAAATATTTTTTAGCATTTGTTGAAAAGATTGGAATGATTCCTTTCGTTATTTATCGAGTAATTCTTGGTCTAATTTTGCTTTTGTTAATTTGATGCAAATCTATTCAAAAGACACAATCGTTGATAAAAAAATTAAAGAGATCGCTGAAAATCTTAATTTAAAATTTACTACAGTATTACCAACAGAACCTTTTCTTTATTTTGATGAGACTGGCTTATCTTTCATAAAAAACAGCCAAAACCTTAATAAAAATATTCAAATTGATTTTTTAAAAGGGAAGCTTGGCTGGAGACTAAGAAGATCGCAACATGAAAGTAATTTAAAAAAAGCACTTGGTAAAGCAAAGACACAATTAAGTATTTTTGATGCTACTGCTGGTTTTTTGTCAGATTCAATGATTTTCTTGTCTCTAGGACATAAAGTAACGGCTGTTGAACAAAGTAAAGTTATTTACTGCCTTGTTAAAGATGCTATAAGAAGAGCATCACCAGAATTAGAATTTTTAAAAAATCTTAATTTTTCCTGCGGCGATTCTGCTAAAAAATACTCCAAGTTACAATCTACTCCAGATGTGATTTATCTTGATCCTATGTATCCAATTCTTAAAAAAAATCAAAAAAAATCTAGTTACATTGAAGCAATAACTTTCATACTTGAGAATGAAAATATTAAGGAAAAAGATGAGGATTTAATAAATAAATTTCTTAAAACTGAGTACAAAAAAATTATATTAAAAAGACCTTTAAAACATAAAAAGAAATATAGTAATATTAATTATCAAATAAAAGGAAGTACAACACGTTTTGATATTTATATATGATAGAGATAAACAAAGAATCTGTAACACTAACTTTAGAGAAACAAAGCTTTGACTTGCCTTTTTTATGGCTCAGGGATAACTGTCAATGTGATGAATGTAGAATAACTGAAACAGAAGAAAAACAATTTTTATTGCATACCGTACCTAGTGATATAACTCCTAAAGATGTCAGAGTAACTAATAACAATATCCTGGTGTCTTGGCCAGATGGTCACGAGTCTATAATACCTCTTAAAAAGATTCTTGAATGTGGTCAACCAAGGTATCCAGAGCACAAAGAATGGAATCATGACTTTGTTCCTCCAAAACATGATTGGAAAAAATTTCTTGAAAACAATGATGCAGCTATTAGTGGATTAAAAGATTTTGTTCAGTATGGTGTAATTATTTTAGATCATGCACCAAAACAATCTAATTCTCTTGAATTGCTTTCAAAAAGGTTTGGCCCAATTCATGAAACACTTTTTGAAAGAATACACAATGTTTCAGTAACAGGACATGTTTATAACGTGGCACATACTTCAAAAGGCCTTCCACCGCATAATGATTTTGCAAGTTACAAATATCAACCAAGCGTTCAGGCCTTGCATATGCTAGAGAACGAATGTGAGGGCGGAGAATCTATTATTGTTGATGGTTGGAAATTGGTAGACGATCTCAAAAAAGATTACCCCCATTATTTCGATATTTTATGTAGCTTCAATATTCCTTTTAGAGAGTTTGACGATAAAAATGAAACATTTGCAGAGGCACCATTAATTCAATGTGACAGCAATGGAAAAGTTGAAAGTTTTAGATTTTCAAATCAATTAATGCAAATGATCGATCCTTGCAAGAAGGATCTTAAAGACTTTTATTATGCTTATCATGAGGTTTCAAAAAGAGTATATGATGATAAATATCGTTCTGTTTTCAGGCTTAATGGTGGAGAGGTTTTAATAGTTGCAAGCTTAAGAGTTTTGCACGCTAGGGAGTCATTTATACCTAATGGTAAAAGGCACTTGCAGGATGCTTATTACGTATACGATAATGCTGCCAACAACATTGTTCTTTTATCTAGCTAATTTTAAAAAAAGTGCATAAGCAAATATCTAAATCCGATATTTCTAGAATTATCGAAATGGCATGGGAGGATCGGACTCCTTTTGATGCAATAGAAGCGCAATTTGGATTATCTCATGACGATGTGGTCAGTTTAATGAGAAATAATTTAAGAAAATCAAGCTTTAGGGTTTGGAGAGAGAGGGTTAGAGGAAGAAAAACCAAACATGCTGATCTAAGAAACTTTAAAGTTGGGCGGCACCAATCACATGATCAATCAAAACATAGAAAACGATAAAATAAAATTTGAGAATCTCTATAAATCTTTCTTTGCAGATTTACAAAATACTTCGATAGAGATATCTGATACAAAGATTACCATTTCTGAAATATCAGATATAAATTCAGATCCTGCGTCTGTTGAACTCGAGTTCAAATCAGATATCTACAATGTGTCTTTCTGGGATGGTTATTCATTGGCTGAAACTTTTGAAACAAA
>CEUU01112311.1_pt1 | contig 16358 bp, 13 predicted proteins | sample 531321 | NCBI WGS metagenome assembly CEUU01 (sample SAMEA2622658, study PRJEB7988) | marine metagenome | isolation source: saline water (ENVO:00002010), including
TTTAATCATGAGAGTCCAAAAAGAGGAGAAACATTTGTTACTAGAAAAATAACTAGAGGTCTTACTAGAATTAATTTTGGATTAGAGAAATGTATCTACTTAGGCAATATTAATACGAAAAGGGATTGGGGACATGCAAAAGATTATGTATTTATGCAATGGTTAATGCTCCAACAAGAAAAAGCAGAAGACTTTGTTATTGCTACTGGCAAAATGATTACAGTTAGAAAATTTATAGAATTATGTGCATTAAAACTTGGTTGGAACACTGAAAAAAAAGGTCAAGGGATTATATGGGAAGGAAGTGGATTAAACGAAGTTGGGAGAAGATCTGATAATGGAGAAATTGTTATTAGAATCGATTCAAGATATTTCAGGCCAACTGAAGTAGATGAATTATTAGGAGATTCTTCAAAAGCTGAAGAAAAACTAGGATGGAAACCAAAAATTTCATTAAATCAATTAATCTCAGAGATGATTGAAGAAGATTTAAAAGAAGCTAAAAAAGAATCACTTTTAAAAAATAAAGGATTTATGGTTTCAAGTCCAAAGGAATAATCAAAATGAAAACCCAACCAATTGTTCCAATTATCCTTGCGGGAGGCTCAGGTTCTAGACTTTGGCCATTATCAAGAAAAAGTTACCCTAAACAATTTTTAAGTTTAGTAGAAGGAGATAAAAATACATTACTTCAAAGAACTTATAAAAGAATTAAAAATTTAGAGAATTTAAGCAACCCAATAATCATTTGCAATGAAGAACATAGATTTATAGTTGGAGATCAAATGAGAAAAATAAAAATTAATCCTTTATCAATTATTCTTGAACCATTAGGAAGAAATACTGCTCCAGCCATAGCTATTGCAGCTCTAAAGGCAATTGATTATTTCAAAGATGGTGATCTTGATCCAATTCTTTTAATCCTTTCTTCAGATCATCATATAGAGAATATAAATAAATTTCATAATTCACTAATAAAAAGTATTGAAGAATCCAAAAAAGGAAATTTAATTATTTTTGGTGTTGTACCCACTTACCCTGCCACTGGTTATGGGTATATTGAATCAAAAGATCCACCTATAAGTGAAAATATTATTGCTAGAAAAGTAAAAAGTTTTATAGAAAAGCCAACTCAAGAAACTGCAAAATTATTATTCGAAAGTAATAAGTTTTTATGGAATAGTGGAATGTTTGTTTTCAAAGCAACTGATATAATTGAAGAGATAGAGAGTCATTCTCCATACATAATTGAAAACTGCAAAGAAAGTCTTAAAAACAGCATAAAAGATCTTGATTTCTTGAGATTAGATAGAAAAACTTTTGAAAAATGTCCTGACACTTCAATTGATATTGCAGTTTTTGAGAAAACAAAAAAAGCATTTGTGATACCTTTAGATTGTGGATGGGATGATATTGGCAATTGGGAATCTATTTGGAATTTATCAAAAAAAGATAAAAATGATAATTCACTTAATGGGAAAGTAGTCACTCACGATACTATTAAATCCCTAATAAAAAGTGAAACAAGATTAGTTTTAACAATTGGTTTAGAGAATATTATAATAATTGACACTAAGGATGCTCTTTTAGTAGCAAATAAAAAAAATGCACAAGATGTAAAAAAATTAGTTCAAACTTTAAATAGAGAAGGATATATTGAGGGTAAACAACATAAATTGATGCATAGGCCTTGGGGTCATTATTTATCTATAGAAGAAGGATCTAATTGGCAAATAAAAAAAATTGAAGTCTATCCAGGTGAATCATTATCTCTACAGATGCATCATCATAGATCTGAACATTGGATCGTCGTTCAAGGTACAGCAAGAGTAGAAATTGATAATCAGATAAAAATTATATCTCAAAACGAAAGTGCATATATACCATTAGGTTCTAAGCATAGGCTATCCAATCCAGGAAAGATGCATTTAATTTTAATAGAAGTTCAAAGTGGGGATTACCTTGGAGAAGACGATATAATAAGATTTGAAGATATATATGGAAGGAATTAATAAAAACTCACTATATCAATAGAACACTTATAAACTTATAACCTAAATCAAATATCAACATAAAATTTTATTTAGATCTTTTAAAGTTTAAAATCTTATTAATAAAAACTTACCTTAAAGTCAATAAAAATATAGCCCAAAAAATTTAAAAATATAATTTTAATATTTTTGAAGTGTAAAAGAAAAAAGAAAATAGAAAGTCCATCAAAATGATCTTAAGATTAACAAATTTTTTAAACAAGCTTTGAAGAAATTCAAAAAGTAATTAGTATATCTAAATGACAGAATAATATTAATTGAATTTTTTATATTTTATTTTTATTAGTATTTATAGTATTTATTTCAAAGAATAATTAATAGAAAAGACTGAGAGTTTTAATCTTTATGGATAACAAAGGAAATATTCAGAAATATAGATTACTTATAATTAGATTAATAGATTGCAAATAATATACAAATATTTAGAGTAGATAAATTGAAAAATTAAACTTCGAAAAATTTTCTGCTCTAAATATAGGTTAGATTAATTATTTAAAAGCAACATAGAAGCGGATTATATAATTCCAAAAGCTTAATAAAAAGCCAATAGGATTTATAATAGATTTATCTCATAATTTCTTCTCGCAGTTCTAAATTTATTTAAGAAGTATACGATTTTGAATATATTAATCTTAAAAATATTAACAATTAAATCCCTTAGGGTTTTTCAATTGCCAATTCCAACCATCTCTACACATATCTTCTAAATTCCTTTTAGGTTTCCAATTTAAAATTGACTTTGCTAAGGAGTTATCAGCGACTACAAATGCATTATCCCCATCTCTTCTACCCTCAAGAATATAAGGCACTCTAATATTATTTACTTTTTGGAAAGTATTTATTAATTCCAAAACTGAGGTACCTAAACCAGTTCCTAAATTCAAAATTAGTACTTGAGGATTTTCATTTATTAAATAATCTAAAGCTAATAAATGTCCTTCAGCTAAGTCCATTACATGAATATAGTCTCTCACTCCTGTGCCATCAGGAGTGGGCCAATCAGAACCAAAAATTTTAATATTATTAAGTTTGCCCATCGCTACTTTTGTAATCTGTGGAAAAATATTATCTGGCTTAAAAGTTGGTTCCTCTCCTAACAATCCAGACTCATGAGCTCCTATGGGATTAAAATATCTCAAACAGGCAATTCGCCATTCTAATGGTTCACTTTTAAATACATTTTTAAGAATTTTTTCAATAGTTAACTTTGTATAGCCATATGGGTTAATAGGATTACAAGGATCATTCTCCTTTAAAAGTTTCTTGGATTGAGTTTGATATATAGCTGCACTACTACTAAATACAATATTTTTACATTTATATTTTTTCATAATTTTTAAAAGATTTATTGTTCCATACACATTATTTTCCCAATAGGTTAAAGGCTTTAAAATTGAATCAAATACAGACTTTAAACCTGCAAAATGAATAACACCTTCAATTTTTTTATTGAGTTTAAAACTTAATTTAAATACTTTTTCTATATCATCTTTATTTTTTATATCACCTTTAATTAAATTTATTTTTTTATCAATATCTAAATTTTCACCCTTTAATGTTAACGATAATTTTTCAATTAATTTTTCGGAAGAATTAATAAAAGAATCTAATATAAAAACATAATAACCTTTCTTTAAAAGTAAAAGACAAGTATGTGAACCAATAAAGCCTGCGCCACCAGTTAATAGAATTGATTTCATATTTTTTTATTTTCCAATATAAAATAAAATTAATCAAAAACTTATTTTTCTTAAATACTTATTAAAAAAATAGTTATATATCAAAAAGTTAATTTATCTTTTAACTTTTAAAATTAAAGATTTTTTTTTTATGGTATTTCAAAGGTAAATTAATTACTAACTTTAATAAATCATCAAAAACCTCTATCATTATAAAGAAAAAAATCGAACCTCATTATGTTTAAAATTTTATTAATAACGATTTTCTATGCATAAAAAAATAAACCTAAATGAAAGAATTTTTATCGCTGGTTCTACTGGGATGGTAGGACAAGCAATAAAGAGACATTTAGTAAAATCAGGTTATGGATTAAAGAAGATTGGTGGTGAGTTATTAACCCCAAATAGAGAAGAACTAAATCTTTTAGATACAGCGATGGTAAAAGATTGGTTTTACCGCAACAAACCAACAATAGTTATACTAGCTGCGGCTAGAGTTGGAGGAATATTAGCTAATTCAGAAAATCCAACTGAATTTATTCTAGAAAATATAAAAATTCAAAATAATGTCATTGAAAATGCTTGGAAGTTTGGAGTAAAAAGATTATTATTTCTAGGCAGCAGTTGCATATATCCAAAAGATGCAATTCAACCAATAATTGAGGAATCATTGCTTACTGGAGAATTAGAAGAAACTAATCAATGGTATGCAATTGCAAAAATATCTGGTATCAAGCTCTGTGAAGCTTTAAGGAAGCAATATAATTTCGATGCCATTTCTGTAATGCCTACAAATCTTTATGGTCCGCATGATAATTATCACACAAGGAATAGCCATGTAATGGCAGCTTTCATAAAGAAATTTTACGATGCTAATAAGAATCTATTACCCTCAATCACACTATGGGGGTCAGGAAAACCTTTTAGGGAATTTATGCACGTTGACGATCTAGCTTCATCCATTATTTTTCTTCTCGAGAAATGGGACCCTAACTCAAAGAATGCACCTTTGGATAATAAAGGTAATCCACTTTATATATTAAATATTGGTACTGGAGAAGATATATCCATTAAAAAGCTAGCTCACAAAATTTCAAATCTTATTGGTTTTCAAGGGGAAATTTTATGGGATAAAACTAAGCCTGATGGGACTTATAGAAAAAAACTTGATATCCGAAAAATAAGGAGTCTTGGATGGCAACCAAAAATTTCTTTAAATGAAGGAATAATTAACACTATAAAAAATTACCAAGAAGAACACTACTAAAAATATTGATTAAATTTATAATTTAATAAATAAATTCTTTGAAAATAGTATTAATGAAGATGTTAATCTTAATAAAGATAATTTATCTAACTTTAATAATATCCAATATATTTTCAATAAATAAATATTGAGAAACTGCATCAATATTAGGACTAACTTAAATCAATCTTTAATAAAAATAAATTTTATATAAATAAAATAAAATAAAATTCACAAGAAAACATACCAATCTTTTGTATCGATTTTTTATAACGTGGCAACAAAAGAACTTATCTTTAGTAGGCTCTTTTATAGTTCTTTATGTTAGTTTGCTCTAAATTTTAAAATGAAAATAAAGAATATTTGTTGCATTGGTGCAGGTTATGTCGGTGGTCCAACTATGGCAGTAATCGCTGATAAATGTCATGATATAAATATCGAAGTCGTTGATATTAATAAGGAAAGAATTGATTTATGGAATGACAAAGATTTAGAAAATTTACCTATATATGAGCCAGGACTCGCCGAAATAGTAAAAAGATGTAGAGGGAAAAATCTCTATTTCTCTACATTAGTTGAAGAAAAAATAGAAAATGCCGATATGATTTTTATATCTGTTAATACTCCCACAAAAAAACATGGTTTTGGAGCGGGTAAAGCTAGTGATCTTAAATGGGTTGAAGCTTGCTCTAGACAAGTTGCGAAATATGCCAAAGGCTACACAATAGTAGTTGAAAAAAGTACTTTACCTGTTAGGACAGCAGGAGTAATTAAATCAATACTTGAGGCATCTCAAGAACAAAAAAATAATGAATCAAAAGGGAACATTACTTTCGATGTTCTTTCGAATCCAGAATTTCTTTCGGAAGGCACAGCAATTAATGATCTTTTAAATCCAGATAGAGTTCTTATAGGAGGCGATTCTAAAGAGGCCATACAAGCTCTAGGAAATATTTATGAAAAATGGGTACCCAAGAATAAGATATTAAAAACCAATATATGGAGCAGTGAATTAGCAAAATTAACTGCTAATGCTTTCCTCGCACAAAGAATTAGTTCCATAAATTCTATTTCAGCATTATGTGAGAATACTGGAGCTGATGTTAGAGAGGTTTCTAGGGCAATCGGAACTGATAGCAGGATTGGATCAAAATTCCTTGACTCAGGTCCTGGATTTGGAGGCAGTTGCTTCAAAAAGGACATATTGAATCTTGTATATTTAGCAAATTATTTTGGCCTCCCAGAAGTAGCTAATTTCTGGGAGGGTGTCGTTACTTTAAATAACTGGCATCAAAAAAGAATTGCAAATTTAATTACAAAAAAATTATTTGGCACACTTTCAAATAAAAAGATTGCAATTCTTGGATTTGCTTTTAAAGCGAATACAAACGATACTCGTGAATCTGCAGCAATAAAAATCTGTAAAGATTTACTAGATGAAGGTGCAATTCTTAAAATTCATGATCCTAAAGTTTCAGAAGAGCAAATATCAAAAGATTTGAATAGCCTTCCAATTAAGATTAACGAAGAAAATAATACTACTGATGATAAAAATATTGAAGGTAAATGGATATTTTGCCCTGATATTTATGAAGTATTTTTTGAAGCGGATGCAGTTTTAGTTTTAACAGAATGGAAAGAATATTCCTCAATAGATTGGGAAATAGTTTCTAAAAAGATGCGTAAACCCTCATGGGTTTTTGATGCCAGATCAATTGTAGATCCTTATAAAATCATGAAATGCAACTTAAATTTATGGAGGATAGGAGATGGCTCTAAATAATTTATATTAAAAATTAATTAGCAATTATTTTGCTTTGCATATCTTTTTCACTTGACTTGGAGAATATTATAAAAATTTATATTGAAAAAATCTTATTAGTTAATTCTATAAAGAATCATCTAAGAATATATATTTTGCATTACTTCTAATTATATAAAATTTTATTATATTTCTTCTTCATTAAGTACCTTAAAAATTATTATTCTATTCCATTGGACTTGTAACTTTATTTTTATAAATTGGATTAATAAACTAAGATGATTATTTTCCAAAAATCTCATAAATTAATATCAGTAACTTTTAGATGAATTTAATTATTAAAATTCCTTTACTACTTTTCAAAAATTTGACCAACTTAAAAAAATTCTTATTCATTTATAAAGTATGTTTAGATGATACTTAAAAATTTTCTAATATTATCGAGATTTCAAAGCTAAATAAGTAATAAATATTTTGGTTTAAAACTTAAATTATCTAAAGCGTTATAAACAACTTAATTTATAGAATGGTAAATATCTTACAAAAATATGAACTTATAAGTTTATAGATAAAATTACCATTATTAATTTAAAGCTTTAAAAATTATCTGCTGTTAAAAAAGTAAAATTAAAAAGAATCAATTACTAAGTTAATTATAAAATAGAAATCAATTACACTTAAATAGTTTAAATTATTAAAAACTGGAAAGATTAGATGTGTGGAATTGGAGGTTATTGGTCCCCAAAAAATGGTTCAGATGAAAACTTAGCTGAATTACTTCTTGAGCCACTTAGAAAAAGGGGACCAGATCATCATGCATATTGGCTAGAAAAAAGTATAGGTTTAGCACTTTGTCATACGAGATTAGCAATCATAGATAAAAGTGATAAAGGAATTCAGCCTATGCATTCATTTAATAATAGATATGTTATTTGTTTCAATGGCGAAATATATAATCATAAAGAAATAAAGAGGATTCTAGATAAATCTGGTTATAAATATAGATGGAATTCTAGTACTGATACGGAAACAATTTTAGCGGCAATTCAATTTTGGGGAGTGGAGAAAGCCATTAAAAAATTAGAGGGAATGTTTGCTTTTAGTTTATGGGACAAGACAGAAGAATGCTTGTACATTGCAAGAGATCGTATTGGAGAAAAACCATTATATTATTACATAAACAATAACTTACTTATTTTTGGTTCTGAAATAAGAGTATTAAAAAGGCATCCATGTTTAGTTAAAGAAATAAACTACGAGAATATCTCAGAATATTTTGACTATGGATTTATAAGTGGAGAAAATACAATATATAAAAATATAAAAAAGGTTACTCCTGGAACTTTTGTTAAGATTACATATGATGGATTATTTAAACAGGAAAAAATAAAATATTGGAAACTTTCTAACATCATAAGTAATAATTTTGATTCCTTTGGTGGGACCAAGGAAGATTCTATAAAAAAGCTTAACAGTCTTCTTAGGAAAAGTATAAGTAGACAAATGGTTGCAGATGTACCACTAGGAGCATTCTTATCTGGAGGTATAGACTCCTCTTGCGTCGTTTCTATAATGCAAAACATATCTAAAAATAAAATAAATACATTTACATTAGGTTTTGAAGATCATAATTATGATGAATCTGGTAAAGCTAGAAAGTTAGCAAATTATTTGGGGACAAATCATCATGAACTTATAGTTTCAGAAAAACATGTTCAAGAATTGATACCAAAAGTTGCAACTATGTTTGATGGCCCGTTTGGTGACTCTTCACAATTTCCAACCTATTTAATAAGTAAATTTGCCAAAGAACATGTAACTGTTGCTTTATCAGGTGATGGGGGAGATGAATTATTTGCGGGCTACTCAAGGTACTATAGAATCAGAAATTTATATTCTTATATCAATTTTATTCCCAAAAAATCAATTTATTTTCTAGATATTATTAAATCATTTAAAGATAAAATAAATAATAAAGAGAGCTTTAGCTATTTAAATAAGTTGAGGAGATTAATATTATCTGATTCCCCAGAAAATTTTTATGATGAATATATGAAAGTCTTTTGCGGTAATTCAATTTTGAATCCTGAATTTGAGAAATCTTTTGATAATAGAAGGAATAAAGAGTATTTTATTAAAAGTAAAAATATTATTGATGTAGCAATGTACTCAGATACCATTAATTACTTACCAGATGACATCCTAACAAAAGTTGACAGAATGGCTATGAGATCATCATTGGAAACAAGAATACCTTTTATAGATCACAATATTGTGGAATTTTGCTGGAGTCTACCGAGAAACTTTATTTATGAAATTAACAATCCAAAAAATATACTTAAAGAAGTATTGTATAACTATATTCCAAAGAATCTTATAAAGGATGAGAAGAAAGGCTTTAGTATTCCAATGAAAGAATGGTTAAAAGGACAATTAAAAGAATGGGCAATGGAATTATTAAATGAATCAAAGTTGAAACAACATGGCATTCTAGATCATAAAAAAGTAAGCAAAATATGGGCTGAACATTTAGATGGCAATAGGGATTGGTCAAATAAAATTTGGATAATTTTAATGTTTCAATCATGGTTATCTTATGACAAATTATATGACTATTGATGAATCTTCAAAAAATTGCTTTTTTTATACCAAAACTTACTTATGGAGGCGCTGAAAGAGTAATAATAGATATTGCTAATAATCTTTCGAAACGTGGGTATTTGATAGATATAGTTTTAGCAAAAGGTGGCAATATATACTTAGAGGAGATAAGCCCATCCGTTAATATAATCAACCTCAACTGTAAATCTACTATCTTAAGTATTTTTAGCTTATCAAAATATATTAAAAAATATAGTCCTAATGGAATTATTTCAGCCTTGTCTCACGCAAATTGTGTCGCTCTTTTATCTAGAAAGATTATGAACAAAAATATTAAGGTTGTTGTTTCAGAGAGGAATATTAGTTATCGAAATACATTAAATAAAATTGGATTCAAGAGAATTATATTAGATTTGCTTATTAAATACTTATATCCTGAAGCTAAATGTATCGTTACGGTTTCAGAAGGAGTAAGGGAATCAATAATCGATACGTATAAATTCAAAAGGAATCAAGTAAAGGCAATATTTAACCCATGTGATTTCAAAAAAATAAATAAATTAAAGTCAAAAAGTATTTCAAATTACGAAATAAATAATGCGTTTAAATCTGAAAATCAAAAAATCATACTTTCTGTGGGAAGCTTAACTATTCAGAAAAACTATAGTTTACTGATAAAAGCTTTTAAAATAGTTAGAAGAGAAATTAATTGCAAGCTTATCATTCTTGGAGAAGGTCCAGAAAGGTCTAAGTTGGAAGAACTATGCAGAAATTTAGGAATAGATAGTAAGTCAATTTTCTTTCCTGGATTTATAGCTAATCCTTTTCCTTATATGAAAGATTGTGATCTATATGTTATGTCTTCTTTATGGGAAGGTTTACCAAATGTTCTCATACAGGCTTTAGCATGTAATTGCAAGATTATATCAACCGATTGCGATGCAGGTCCTCGGGAGATATTAGAGGATGGTAAATGGGGTAGACTTATTAAAGTTAATGATTTAAATGAATTAGCCAATGCAATGATAGAAGAGCTTCGTTCAAAAAATAAAAATCTCTCCAACTCAAGTAAAGGTAGATTAAACAGATTTAACATAGACAAAGTCACTAATCAATATCTTGATGCTCTTGAACTTTGAAACATCTAAAATGGTAGTATTCATTGAAATTCTTTATAAATAATATGTTTTATAGATTTAAAATAATTTTGTGGTATTCATTAAGACCTCTTTTTTGGGAACATTCATTAGAGTTAGTAAAAAGAAAATTTATTTTTAATAAAAAGAATGAATCAAAAGAAGGGTTAGAGTGGGCAAAAAAAAATTCCAAGTCACTTTTAAATGCCTTGACCCATATTGGTTTAAATTTTTCTGAAGAGAACCTAAAGCTTAAGATCAACAAAAATCTAATTGATAATGGGAATAAATTAATTAAGTCTTCTCAAATAAATATATTCTCATCAGTCAACTCTGAAAAATTAGGTGGGAAAGCTTACATTAATTTACTTTATATAATAGCGTTGATAACAGAAACAAAATACGTCATTGAAACAGGTGTTGCTTATGGATGGTCAAGTCTTGCAATATTACATGCTCTTTCTAAAAAGAATGATGTAAAAGGCTTAGTAAGTATAGACATGCCATATCCTTCTTCTAAAAGTAATGAATATGTAGGAATAGTGGTACCAAACTATTTAAAAGAAAAATGGAAGTTAATTAGGCTACCAGATAAACCAGGTATTAAAAAAGCTATTAAAAATAATTTAGGTAAATTTGATTTAGCACATTATGATTCTGATAAGAGTGTTTGGGGAAGAGAATATGGTTACGAACTTCTTTGGAACGGACTTAGAAAAGGTGGTATTTTAATTTCAGATGATATAGAAGATAATCTTTCATTTAGAAGATTTATTAAAAGTAAGAAGTCAAGATTTGCAGTAATAAAAAACGATAATAAATTTATTGGCATAACAATTAAATAATAAAAACTATAGTGAATAATAACTTATTAAAAAATTCTCAAAAATCTAAAAAGATAATATTCCATATTATTCCTAATTTCATCCCTGGTGGGGCGGAGAACCAGTTAAAACTCCTTGTGGAAGAATCATTATGTTATAAACATGTAATTATTTCCATAAAAGATAATACAAATATTTTTGAAGAAAGTAAACTTCGTAATAATATAAACGGAAGAATTAAGGTTATATGTTTAAAGTTAAAATTAAATCCTTTTTCATTGATTTACTCAGTAAATATATTATTAAAAACATTTAGAAAATATAAACCAAGTATCACACAATATTGGATGTACCATTCACAGTTTTTAAGTTTAATAATTTCATTAATATATAAAACAAAAGTAATTTGGTGCATACGACATGGTTCTTTCTCTAGAAAAACTAAATATATTACTAAAATAATTTCAAAAATTAATTCTATTTTTTCCAGAATAATTCCAGATTTAATAATTTATAATTCAAAATCAGGTAAGCAAATTCATGAATCAAATGGCTATTCAAATTTAAAAAGTAAATATATTTTAAATGGTGGAAGTGACCTTTTTAAATTCTCAAATTCTATTAGAAAAGAATTTAGATCGGAATTAAAACTCAGCGAAAATATCTTTATTGTAGGATCTATAGCCAGATATTCTCCACAAAAATCGCATGATATCTTGTTAGAGTGTTTTAGTTATGAATTAAAAAATAAAAAAAATTCAAAACTATTATTGTGTGGGAGAGGTATTGATAAAAATAATATTGAACTAATGGATAAATTAAAGAAATATGATATTGAAAATAGTACTATCTTATGTGGCTATAGGAATGATGTTAATAAAGTATTGAATGGGCTTGACCTTTATATATCAACAAGTAGTTACGGTGAAGGTTTTCCAAATATTATTTTAGAGGCAAGTTACACTGGATTAAAAATAATTGCAACGGACGTGGGTGATACCAAAACAATAATTTCAAACAAAGGAGTTCTTTTTGATATTGGAGATAAAGAATCACTTAAAGAAAATCTTAGGCAGCAATATAATTTATTTTTAAATAAATCAGAAAAAAATGAAAAATATTTTCTTGAAAGAAAAAATTTATCTGAATTTTGTAGAAAGAAATTCACAACCCAGCAAATGGTTCAAAAATATATTTCTGAATGGGATAAATTACTATGTATCTAGAATATTTAGTTGGAGCGATAGGTCTAATACCTATATACATTTTTTTAATTAGGAAATTAAATTTAAAATTATCTACTGCATTAAACATATATTTTTATAGGGGTTTATTTTCAATAGCTTATATTACTTACGCAAATTATGACTATGCAGATGTAAATACTTATATACGCGGTGGTTCTATATCAAAGGGAATTATAGGAAGTTCACTTATATCATCAATAGTAGACCTTAGTGGTAAATACCTAGGGATAAAAGGATATACTCTTTATTCATTATTTGGTCTATTAGGAACAGTTGGTTGTTGTTATTTATATTGTTCAATCAAAAAATGTGAAATCAAAGGAACTAAAAAAATTAGTCTTATCAGCAAAATATTTTGTTTCCTGCCAGCATTATCATTTTGGACATGCGCACCTGGGAAAGACTCTATTATATTTTTGGTAATAACTTATGGTTTATATTCATATTTAAAATTAAATGATAATTCATTTAAAGTAAGTATAAAAATAATAATTACAGCATTTCTATTATTATTAATTAGACCACATGTAGGGGCATCTCTTGCCCTTGGTTACATTATATTTTTTACTAATCAAATTAAAAAGAAAAAGTATTTATATATAAGAGTAATTATCTTATTAATAGTCAGTGTAACTTTTTGGATATCAATACCTTTATTGCTAGATTTTGTTGGGATAGGTAGTAATAACATACTTGATGGTCTGTATTTATTAGAGGAAAGATTTTCCCAAACATCTATACAAGAAGTAAACACTAGTTCTAATTATATAATGAGAATTATTTTCTTTTTATTTACACCATTACCATTAATAAGTTTGAATCCATTATATCTAGCTGACTATATTAATACCTTTTTCATTACTTATTATTTATTCACTATTATCAAGGGTCAAAAGAGTTATAGAAATATAATAAACAATCCCTTTTTCTTATTTTCAGTAATTCTTATATTTGTACTACCTCTCACCATATATAACCAAGGTATAGCATCAAGGCAAAAATGGATGGTTCTTCCACCACTGATTGTGAGTTTAAAAAATAATATATATTTAAACAACAAAAAAATAGTAGATTAGTTAATATCCGTTTATTATTAATAGATAATATTATAAATTTTTAATTAGGGAAATATATTGGGCAAATATTTTGACAAAAATACTTTACTTCTCACTACTACAAAATCACTAACATTAAATAGATTCCTATACCCAATATGCGATAAGTTAGATAAAGATTTAGATATAGAGATAAATATTGGATCAAGAAACATTGGTGGACTTAATTCAAAGTGGTCAAAATATAAAATTTTTGAAATTAATTATCCTAAATCTTGGAAAGAACTTTTAAATCCTTTAAAGCTTCTAAAAATAATAATAAAAATAAATAATTTGATTAATACAAATAAAATTAAATATATTTATGTTCATACTCCAATAGCGTCAAATTTAATAAGAATTGCTAAATTATTTAATTTTAAAAGAAAACCTATAATAATTTTTCAAGTACATGGGTTCCGCTTTTACGGCAAAACATTCTCAATTGGAAAAATTATACTATTTTTATTTGAATTTTTCTTATGTCTATTTTGTACAAATTATATAATTACAATAAATAAATTTGACTATAAAATATCAAAGATTTTTAAGCCATTTTCAAAAAATAATGTATTCTACATCAAGGGAGTGGGTGTAGAAAGCAGCAAATTAAAGCCATACTATAAAAAAAAATTTGCAACTAAATCAAAAATAATTGGTACTATTGCCACTTATAATAAAGAAAAAGGGTATGAAACTCTTTTAAAGGTTGCTAGAGAATTAAGAGAATATAAATTCATTTGTTACGGTGCAGGATCTTATGAATATTACAAAAAAAAAGCCGAAAAAAAGAAAATCTATAATATTAAATTTAATAATTTTACAGATGAGATAGAACAAGAAATCTCCAATTTCGATGTTATGTTTCTTCCAAGTAAAAGAGAGGGTCTTAATATATCTATTCAAGAATCATTATTTCTAGGAATTCCAGTAGTTACAACTAACAATAGAGGATGCAAAGATGTTTTAGAGGGTTCAGATATAAATTATTTATTCAATGAAAATGATATCAAAACTGCCTCCAGCTTATTGCGGTATATTCTTAAATTAGATTTAAAAGAATATAACGAGCTCAGGACGAAATGCCTACGTCATGCTTATACTAACTATGATTCAAAAAAAATTACTAATGAGTATATATCTATTTTTAAAAAAATATTGCTAAAAAGTTAATGATAAAAACTAGACAAGTTAATTATAATGATTTGGAGGCAATTGTTTATCACTATAAAAATGCCTTTGGCCGAGCAATTACAATAGATCAGTATTTAAAAACATTTTTAGATAACCAAACATTTCATAGTCAAATAGCTTTAGACGATAAGAATGACATAATCGGACATATAGGAATATCTCAGAACTCAATAAAGGGATTAAAAGAAAAAAAAATTGGATTTAGATTTAGTACATTTATTAATGAAAAAAATAGAGGAACAGGTGTCTACCAAAATCTCATGATTTCAACTTTAGATTATTTAAGAGATACCGATATATCTATTTTATATGCTTGGCCAAATAAATTTAATTTAGTGAGTTGCTTAAAAGATAATAATTTTCATCCTTTATTTCCTCAAACAACTTTTGAATATATTTTTAATACTAATTACTATGAGAATAAAAAAAATTCAGATCTATATAATTTTGAGATTTTAAATACTTCTAATATTCAATCTCATGAAATTGAAGAACTTAGTTTTTTATACTCTTCTATATATGAGTCGATAGTAGATTACAATATAAATTCATTAGCAAAAAGATTAACCAGAAATAATAAAGTTACTTATTGCATAATTAAACAAAACTCTAAAATTGTTTCATTATTGGGTTTTCAAGAAGATAAAGATGAAAATATTTACTGCGCTATTCATATAAATCTTATTGATTTTTGCCAATTAAAAGAATTATTATCAGATTTAGTTAATTCAATATGGGACAACAAAAAGCTAATAAAGTGTCAAATGTGGCTATCCCAAAACAACAGAGAAGGCATCAGAAATGCTATAAAGTCAGGAATGATTGAAAATGGACCCATTTTTTATAGAGGTTTCTACATAACTAACAAAATAAATAAATTAGATTTCTCAGAAGAATTTATCACTAAAACAAGTTTGCTTAATCATGACGCTTTCTAAATATATACAGTAATGAAAAAACTTATTACTTACTTAAAAAGAATTTTTTTCTGTATTATTTTTATAATAACTTCTCCAATTTTTTTATTAGTAGCACTTATTTGTATATTATTTCAAGGATGGCCAATTATATTTAAAAGCGAAAGAATTGGTAAAAATGGTGTCCCCTTCATTATTTATAAATTTAGAACAATGAGGGAGGGGATGTTAGACGACAGAGAGAGAATTACAAGAGTTGGGAGCATATTGAGAAGATCTAGCTTAGATGAAATACCGCAAATAATAAACTTAATAAATGGTTCTATGGAATTAATAGGAGCAAGACCTTTACCTCCTAGATGTTTTTATTCAAAGAGAATGAAAAAGTACTTCCATGAAAGGCATATTTATCCACCTGGCCTTACTGGATTAGCCCAAGTGTATGGAAAGGGGAAGATCAGGTCAGCTCAAGAAAAGTTAGTTTTTGATATTTTCTATATAAGAAATAAATCAATATTACTTGATTTATTTATATTTTTAAAGACTTTTGTTGTACTTTACAGAAGAGCTGTAAATAATAAGAAAGGAATAAGTCTTTAGTAATGTC
>CEUU01011652.1_pt1 | contig 16306 bp, 14 predicted proteins | sample 531321 | NCBI WGS metagenome assembly CEUU01 (sample SAMEA2622658, study PRJEB7988) | marine metagenome | isolation source: saline water (ENVO:00002010), including
GCTGTCCCCATGCCAGTTGTTATCAAGACCCGAGAATACGGCGCCCAGTTTTATCGCGATATGGGCTGTCTCGACGACGTGCCTCCTGCCGAGCGCCGTGCTCAGGTGGAAAAAAAGACTAACGCCCTCTATGGGGACAATTAAGATAGCGGGTAGGTAAGATGGTGTCTTGTTCCCTTGGCCTGCTGTAGGCAACATGTTTCCACTCGTTTCTAAACTGCTGACTCCGCTGGCCTCACCTTTGGGTATTGCCTGTATACTGTGGTGTGTGGCTGCGCTTGCACGTTTTTTTAAGCCGCGCTGGAGCGTGCCATTGCTGTGGGCCAGCGTGGGCGTTTTGTCCGTGTTTAGTTCGAAGTGGGTTGGTAACGGTCTGCTCGGGCAATTGGAACGGCAATATTCCATCGTCTCGGTTGAAACGGTTCCGCAAGCGGATGTCATCGTCGTGCTGGGCGGCACTACGGTGCCGGCTTTAGCGCCGCGTGTTGAGGTCGAAGTCACTGAGGCGTTTGATCGCCTGCTGCACGGTATGCGCCTATATCGGGCGGGCAAGGCTCCACATATTCTGTTGAGCGGAGGCACTATACCCGAATTGAGCGGAAGCGAGCAGAGTGAAGCGGAGCAGCTTCGCCTGCTCGCGCTGGAGTCAGGCATTCCCGAGGCGGCGCTCTATCTCGAGGCGAAATCACGTAATACCTACGAAAATGCGCTTTACAGCGCGCGGATCATGGAAGCGGAGGGGTGGAAAAACGCGCTGTTGGTCACCTCGGCTTCCCATATGCCGCGTGCCGCTGGAACCTTTCGTGCACAGGGGGTGAATTTTGTCGCGGCGCCGACAGATGTGCGCAGTGCCGATAGCCCCTTTACTCCTACGCATCTTATGCCCACCGCACTCGGACTCGTAAAATCTACTGCCGCAGCCAAAGAGTTTGTCGGTTGGTGGGTCTACGTGCTGCGCGGATGGATATAGACCGAAGACTAAGCGTCTGGAACAAGCATCTCGGGCTGATCGCCGCGGGAAAAAGCCTGGGCTATTTCGTCGCAGCGCTCGTTATCTGGGTCGCCGGCATGTCCCCGCGTGTACTCCCAGCACACAGAAGAGCTGTTCAGCGCATCTAGCTCGTTCCAAAGGTCTTGGTTGAGGACGGGTTTTTTGGCGGCCGTTCGCCAGTTCCGACGCTTCCATCCGTGAATCCATTCTGTGATGCCCTTTAGGACGTATTCGCTGTCTGTCACCATTTTAACTTCTCGCAGCTCGCCCACGTGTTTGAGTGCTTCTATAACGGCTTGAAGCTCCATGCGATTGTTAGTTGTCTTAGCGGCAAAACCGCCCAGCTCGCGTATCGTGCCATCGGCGTAAAGAATGCGTGCAGCCCAGCCGCCCGGTCCCGGATTGCCCGAACAGGCTCCGTCGCTGTAAATCGTTGTCATACCCACGTTGGGTCCCCTGTAAATTGTTTGCGTAGCATAAAATTGCCACGGCGTTGATTCTTGCTAAATTATCTCCTCTCTTGAGGGTGTCAATCGAACGGAACGGTATGAGTCAAGAAAAAGAAGTATATGATTTGGTTGTTATTGGTGGAGGTCCTGGTGGTTATACTGCCGCTGTGCGAGCTCGTCAACTTGGCATGCGCGTGGCCCTTATAGAGAGGGAAACGCTTGGAGGCGTGTGCCTCAATTGGGGGTGTATTCCCACTAAGGCCCTGCTGCGACAAGCTGAAGTGTGGTCTCTGCTGTCTCGCGGTGGAGAATTTGGCTTTGCGCTGAGCGGTGCGAAGTATGACTGGCAGCAAGTGGTCGACCGGTCGCGCGATATCGCAGATGGGCTAGCGCAGGGCGTGGCTTTTCTGATGAAGAAAAACGGCGTGGACGTATTGAATGGAACTGGTCGGGTTACGCCGCTGCGCAAAGTCGAAGTGCGTGATAACGTGGATGCAGTTGCCCATGTGCTGGAGGCGAATCACATCCTCATTGCTACCGGGAGTATTCCCCGTTCGCTACCCGGTATGGAGATAGACGGCGAGCACATCATTTCCAGTCGACAGGCCATGGTTTTAGAATCGCTGCCATCCGATATACTCATCGTCGGAGCTGGGGCAATTGGTGTTGAGTTCGCCTACTTTTTCAATGCGTTTGGTAGCCGAGTTACTCTGATAGAATCACTTCCTCAAATTCTTCCAAGAGAAGACCAAGAAGCCGCGGAGTCCCTGCGTGCAAGCTTGGAGCGCCAGGGGGTGGCAGTTGAGACGGATGCAAGTGTGCGGGGGGTGGAGGTGTTGTCGGACGGCGTGCAGGTAAGCTATGAGATGAGTGGGGGAAAGCGAGAAGTGACGGTCGAGCGCGTGCTGATGGCCGTTGGCGTAAGCTGCCAGAGTGGAGGACTTGGGCTAGAGGCGCTGGGTGTGCGCATGCGAGACGGTGCTATCGAAATAGACGAGCGCCAGCAAACTTCGGTTGAAGGAATCTGGGCTATTGGCGACGTGGCTGGACCGCCCCAGCTGGCGCACGTTGCGTCCGCAGAGGGCATAGCAGCCGTCGATTTTATGGCGGGAAGAAGCCGTCTCGGAGTTGATCGGAACGTGGTTCCCAACTGTATTTATAGCCATCCACAAGTCGCTAGTGTGGGCCTGAGCGAAGCGGAGGCTCTTGCTCAGGGCCTGGATGTAAAGGTTGGACGCTTTCCCTTTGCCGCCAGCGGTAAAGCACGTGCGGCAGGAGAGACGGAGGGCTTTGTAAAGCTTGTATTCGGATCCCGCTATGGTGAACTGCTTGGAGGCGTGATCGTTGGTGCAGAGGCTACTGAGTTGATAGGAGAGTTGGCGCTCGGACTTAGACTCGAGGCGACATACGAAGAGTTGCTGCATACAATTCACGCGCATCCGACCATGGCAGAAGGTATTATGGAGGCTGCGGGTGAAGCGTTTGGCGAAGCGATCAATATCTGACGGCGAGCCCGACAGAGGTAACCGCATTTACACGGAAAGGCGACATGAGCGAACAGAATTTTCCGACCTATGAAAGCATCGGCGTGCGGCCGCTAATTAACGCCAAGGGTACCTATACGATTATCAGCGGTTCGGTCGTGTTGCCTCAGGTTCGTCAGGCTATGTACGAAGCGTCTCTGCGCTACGTAAACCTAGAAGAGTTGATGGACGCTGTAGGAGCGCGCATCGCCGAGTTGATGAAGTGTGAATGGGGACTCGTAACAAACGGCTGCGCGGCTGCATTGTGCCAGATCACGGCCGCCTGTGTGGCCGGAACCGATCCCGAGAAAATGGCCCGGTTGCCTGATACGCGTGGTATGAAGAACGAGGTAATCGTACAAAAGAGTCACCGTCACACGTACGACCATGCCGTGCGGATGGTGGGTGTTGACTTGATCGAAGTCGTCACGCGTGCAGACTTGGAGTCTGCCATCAGCGATCGAACAGCGATGCTGCTGGTGTTTGGAGACGCCGCTGAGCGGGGAGAGATCTCGGTGCGCGATATGGCGGAAATCGGCCATGCCCATGGAATACCGACTTTTGTCGACGCGGCAGCAGAACGTCCCGACGCTCCTAACTGGTACTTAGAGCAGGGAGCTGATGCGGTGGGATATAGCGGAGGTAAGTGCCTGCGAGGTCCACAGACCGCCGGTTTAGTCTTAGGTCGTAAGAAATTGCTGCAAGCTGCATTTATCAACGGCGCGCCTCACCACGCTCTTGGGCGGCCAATGAAGGTGGGTAAAGAAGAAATGATGGGTCTGCTGGCCGCTGTAGAGCAGTGGATTGCGCGAGACCACCAAGCCGAGTGGAAAGCGTGGGAGGAACGCCTGCAGCAGATAGCGGACGTCGTGGAGAACTATCCAACCGTGCAGACTTCTATTCGTCTACCTGGGCGATCTAATGTCGCCCCTGTTCTATCTGTTGAGTGGGATCCGCAAACGTTGGGCCTGAGCGGCGGAGAAGTGGGACGCCAGCTATCACAGGGTGCGCCGAGGATTGAGGTATTCAACGGAGCGTGCTGCTTTTCCGTCATGCCCTATATGATGCAGGAGGGCGATGCCGAAGTAGTGGCGCGCCGCTTAGAAGAGATTTTCTCGGGAATATAGGAGCGTAGGTTATGATGAATGTAGAGGGATCCTGGATGGTGCATGTTCGCTTTGTTAGGGGAGATGCAACCCATTCCATGCAGGTAGAGCAAGACGGCGAGGTCCTGCAGGGGCGCTACCGCTCGCAGTATGGTGAGCGTACGATAGAGGGTCGCGTTGAGGGAGATCTGATAAGGCTGTATGTTGCCATGCACTATCAGGCCGTGGGGACTACTTATAGATTTGAGGGCACTTTAGAGGGAGAAATGTTACAGGGTCGCGTAGACTTAGGGGAGTATTGGCAGGGAGAATGGGAAGCCAAGCGCGTGGAGTAAGTTCATTTATACCGTCTTTTGCTTGCCGAATGCACACACTCCGTGGTATTTTGGTCGAGAGGCCAAAAGGAGAGACCGAATGAACGCACCGCACTACACTGTATTCGCTTTGATCGGGTTCTTGCTGTGTGCATGCAGCGGGGGGAATGAATCGACGATTGGCCCAAAAGAGGCGTCGCTGCCCGAAGCGTCCGTGCTACGCGTTTCGCAGATTGGCGACGGCGAAATACGGCTGAGTTGGCAGGCTGTCGCTGATGAGGGCGATGTAGTATATGTAGTTTATCGTAGCGTCCAAGGGAGTGAGGCCGTCGTCGTAGACTCGACGTTTCGCACACAGTACGGCGATCGAGAATTAGCATACGAAGCGGAGTACGCTTACTACGTAATTGCGGTTGATGATCTCGGTCGCGAGGGCCCGCGTTCCAACTCTGTATCCGGACAGCCGTTTAACAACCTTGCCCCACTCGCCCCAACGGAGCTGCGAGCAGTCGGGCGTAACATTAGTCTGCTTGATCAGCTGGAAATTGCCCTGGACTGGGCAGCCAACGGGGAGGCCGATCTCGTGGGCTACCGCGTCTACCGGTCGGTGGATGCGTCGTTTACCCCAACGTCTGACCTGTTAATTGCTGAGGTCGAAACGCCGCGCTACATCGACCTAGCAATCGAAGTAGGCACCATGTATTACTACCAAGTTACGGCCTTTGACAGGGGCAATAAAGAGAGCGCCGGATCTGTCGGGGCCAGCGACCTTGCGTTGCCGCTTCCCGAGCTAGTCGAACCGATTACTGGACAGCTGGCATCGGCCAAGACGGTTTTTTCATGGCGTCCAGTCGCCGGAGCGCTTTCCTACCGCGTTATTGTTACTACTTCGCCGACGAGCGGTGAGGTTTCAGACATGGAGTTAACGGCTGATACGACGGCCGTATTCAACGGGCGCACCTTATTGGGCAGCGCGCAGGAAACACTCGTCTCGGGTGAGATTTACTACTGGAAGATTATCGCCAGCACGCGCGATGGAGGCGTGGAAAACTCTGTTAGTGCGATAGAGGACTTCAAGGTGAGATAATGCGCGTGGATCCCGGTGCACTGAGCGTGCTCAGTACGCTGCGAGAAGCAGGATTTCGGGCGCTGCTGGCCGGCGGGTGCGTGCGCGATATGCTCATGGGAAATGAGCCTGTGGATTGGGATATTGCAACCGATGCAGGGCCCGATCAGGTAGGCGAGCTTTTTCCGCGCACGCTGCCGGTGGGAGCGCACTTTGGTGTCAGCATCGTCCTTACAGATCGGGGACAGTACGAGGTCGCTCGCTTTCGCCGCGACGGTCCCTATCTTGATGGCCGACATCCAGCCCGCGTCGAGCCGGCTGATGAAAGCGCTGATGCACAACGGCGAGACTTCACAATTAACGGCCTCTTTTACGATCCTTTCCAAAATGAAATAATAGATTATGTAGGCGGGCGGGATGATATTGAACGCGGCCTTGTCCGCGCTATCGGCGACCCACACGCGCGTTTTAGCGAAGACTATCTGCGCCTTCTACGCTGCGTTCGCTTTGTTGCGCGCTTCGATTTTTCTATTGACGACTCGACCCGTATGGCGCTCAGTGATCTTGCTGATGGTATTGGATCTATCGCGGCTGAACGCGTCGAAGAGGAGCTGACGCGGATGCTGACCGATCCGGGTGCGGTGCGCGGACTTGAGTTGATGATGGAAAGTGGCTTATTGAGTGCAATACTCCCCGAATTAGCTCGGTTGCGCGGTGTCGAACAGCCACCCGAATTCCACCCTGAAGGCGACGTTTGGACGCATTCGCTTCTAGTTATGGGGCAGCTGGATAATCCCGTGCCCGAATTGGCTTGGGCCGCGCTGCTACACGATATCGGAAAAGAGCCTACGTTTGAAGTGCGGGACCGCATTCGCTTTAACCGACACGATATTGTTGGAGCAAAGATGGCCGAAGCGATTTGTCGTCGTTTGCGCATGTCCAACGCACGTACGGAGCGAATAGGCGAACTCGTTGCAAAGCATATGTGCATTCGCAACATGCCTAATATGCGCGAGAGCACGCGCCGTCGCTTTCTACGGCAGGACTGTTTTTTACAACTTCTCGAATTGCACCGGGCCGACTGTATGGGATGCCATGGAAAGCTCGATTTGTATGAATACTGTCAGACGCAGCTTGAGCTGCTGAGCGAAGAGCAGCTGCGACCCCCGCGTTTGGTGAACGGTCGAGATCTGCTGGAATTGGGGTTGGAGACCGGTCCACTTGTAGGGCGGGTCTTAAGGCGGTTGGAAGAGGCTCAATTAGAGGGTGACATAGAGAGTCGAGACCAGGCGTTCGCTTGGGTGCGCAGTCGCTACGGTGCTTCTTTAAAAGAGGTAGAAGATTAGCCGAACGCTACCCCATGCCCTCTCTCAAGACGTTGATAATGCGGTTGTGGGAAGCAGGGGACATTAAGTAGACGCCAGACCATCCTTCCCGACGTATTCGTTGCACCTGTTCAGCTGCCAATTCTGCACCTGCAGCGGCCTGATCTTCCGCTTTGTCAAATCGCGCTAATCGCTCCAATACCTCGTCGGGAACGACCATGCCCGGGACGGCTGCCATACGGCGGGCGTGGGCTGCATTGGCTAAGATTAGCACGCCGATCAGCACGGCGCTTTGCTCGCGGAAGGGAGCGAGCGTGTCTAGCGCGGCGTGGTTAAAGACGGGTTGAGTCATTATGTAGTCGACTCGTGCTTCTAGCTTGCGTTGAAGCTTCTCTGTTTCGCTTTCCATATCAAGCGCTTCGGGCTCGAAGCCTGTGCCTACCGTAAAGCGCGTTCGAGGGTCTCGATGAGACCCTAGTTTCTGACCACCAAAATCTATGCCGGCGTTGAGGAATTCTTGGACGTAGCGGATCAGCGTGGCAGAGTCCATATCAAAAACAGCGCTAGAACGAGGGTAGGTAGGCGACATCTTGGGTGGGTCCCCTGTGATTAGGAGGACGTTGTGTATTCGGTTTGCCCAGTATCCAATAAGGCGGCTTTGCAAGCCCATCGTATTGAGGTCACGCAGCGTAAAATGGGGAATGAGCTCGAGTTCATCGTCGGCTTTCCAGCCCAAGCGATGGCGTATGAGGTGGATAAAGTCTCCCGGCGGCATTAGGGGAATGCCGCGCGATCCATCAGTCAGATCAAGGGCATCCGCAAGGCCGCTAGCGGCCAGATCTTGGATAAATTGCATGCGTGCTTTAATGCCCCCCGTACCGCGCGAGGGAAGGAGTTCGACACTTATGGCAAATTCTTTATTAAATATTTTTTGAGAAAATGGTCCGTTGTCTCGCTTGATTTCTATGGGAGTCGGTTCACCCGCATGGTCCCATGCGATTTGACTCTGTATCTGCGTTTTGTGCAAACTCCGTAGGTAATTGTGCATCTCGTTTATATGAGCGGGATACACGTCGCAGCAACCACCTAGCAAGTGCGCGCCGCACTGCGCCGATTGACGGGCAAAGCGGCCCATGAACTCTGGGTTAACGCCCGTCAGATAGCGATGCCCAATGCGCTGAAAATCGCCTCCATTGGGCATTAGAGAGAGCTGGATCTGGCCTGCCTTAACCGACTCAAGCTCTGAAACTGTTTTTAAGAAGTCCCGCGCCTCCCACGGCGCACAGCAGTTGACGCCAAGAACATCAGCGTGCAGGTCTACAGCTGTTTTTGCAAAGAGGAGAGGGTCCAGATCCCAGCTGTCATTCGCCTGCTGATGCAGAGACATTTGAACCACGACGGGAACAGATTTGGATAAGCTATGTACGACGTCTAATACAGCGCTGACGTGTAGAAGAGATGTGAAAGTCTCAAACAAGAGGGCGTCGACTCCTGCACCTACGAGCGCCTCTATTTGAGGTTTGTAGACGGCCCGCACTTCTTGGGGTGATTCGCGTACTTCTAAGGTGGGCCCAATAGAGCCGATAACAAAAAACGGATCGTCTCTGCTTCGTTTTGGATTATACTGTTCGATGGCTTCTCGGGCTACTAAAACCCCATGCCTATTGAGCTCTTCTACCCTATCGGCCTGGTCGTGAATCGCTAAATGCGTGTGATTCGCTGCGAAAGTGTTAGTTATGAGGGTGGTCGCCCCTGCTTGAAGATATTCCAAGTGGACATCGCGTATGAGGTCGGGATTGTCTGCGTTAAAAGTTTCATACAAGTGGTTCTGCTCGGACAGGCGCCCAGTCCGTTCGAAGAGTAGCGAACCCATTGCTCCGTCGCATAAAAGAGGTGCGTCTTGGAGGTATTGTAGGAAGGAGGACATAAATGTGTTTCTCGTTCTTCAGAATGCCTAAAGAGTTAGCTCTTTACCTTTGTATAAGTATATCAAGATTTGCTGATATATCCAAATGGTAACAATTGTTTGATGTAAATATTTATTCTATTTTGTGTCATATCGTGTTGATCATGATCGCTGTCCAAAATATTCAGCAAAAATGAAGAAATCGTCGAAGTCAACGTCGTCATCGTCGTCCATGTCGTAGGTTGGATTCCACTGTAGATCTCCGATGCGCGTCCCAAAAACGTCTGTAAAGGCAAAGAAGTCAGTAAAGTCGACGACTCGGTCACCGTTAAAATCGCCTGGCAAGTCTGGCTTTGGAGGTATGATTTGTTGGGAAAGTGAAAACTCGAGGGATGTCGTACCGCCTCTGCCATCCTTTACCGTAAGCAAAATCAACGTTGATCCCGAGCTGTCGGCTAGTGAGGTGATACGAAGCGAATCGTTGCTGACCGAGACGGTCGCAAGAATCGGGTCTTCTATGTAGGCGGTAAAGCGCAGCGTATCACCGTCCGCATCGAAAAAGTAAGGTGCAAGCGCTATCGACAGCGTTTGACCAGGAGCAATTTGCTGCGATGGCACATTTTCCTGCACGGAAGGAGCGCTGTTGGCAGGGGGCGGTGCGTAGTCTACAATTAGATGAGGGCGCTGTACAAAGTTGGAGTTGTAGCGACTCGCAAAGCGCTTTGCCGTTGGCGCGGTGGATTCATCTCCCACGAGAATCCAGCCCATGTTTTCTGATGGACTGTCTACCCAACGCTGCACGTCTGCCACTAGTGGACCGCTGGACCAGCGGTACTCTCCTATACCAGTTACGGTTTGATTCGCGCTTGGCGATTGAATAAAATCTCCGCCTTCCCGCTTCCAGAGGTTGTCGGGATAACGCGCGTGAAGCCAGGTCGCATCGTCTGTGGTGGCGTTTCCGCCTGCGCCTTGTCCTCGCGTCCCAGCAGAACTGCCCTCACCCCAGTCTGCCTCCAAGCGATGCACGTTAATTTCATTGGGTCCTGCTTTGCTCCTATTCATGTAGAGAATCAGTTCGGCGTCGCTAACGATCGAACCCTCTGGCAGAGTAGAAAGATCAAAGTGCAGTACACAGCGTCGGATGTTGTTGCCTGCAGTGGTTCCAACAAAGAGGTGAAAGCCGATCCCATTGCTCAGATTGCCAGCTGCGCTTTCATACAGCGTATTGTCTTTGCTCGGAAATATCGTGGCCGTTTCGGGCCAGCCTGTTTTGGCAACGGCTAAAATGCAGATCAGCATCATTTTATACACGGACGACCTAGCTTTTGAAAGCGGTTCTTGGTTTTCACAAAGACGCCCTGAGTAAGGCCAGGACGCCTTCCCGAGCAAAGAATATAATCAGATCGGCGTGCTTTGCTCGGCTTTGACGCCTGCTCTTTGAGTCGTCTACACTAGTTTATCGGCCACAGTGGCGTATGTTTGCTTAAACCAGAGACCTAAAACGAGGGCCAAGATCCCGCCGGTAAGGGCCACTTCCCAGCGCCCTACGTAAAAGCCGGACAGGCCAATAATGCCCCCACCGACGGAGACCGCACCCAAGAGAGCCGTAGCCAGACCGCGAGCGATAGGTGCTCCACCTGAAGAGCGGGTGCCGGCCTTCTCAGCTATGGGGCCCCACCAGCCCATGGGTCGGGCCTCTCTGTAGAAACTCAGCAGCTTTTCTTCGGGTTCGGGTTTGGTTGCTATAGCAACGATAATCCACAGCAGGCAGGTCATGGCAATAGAAGAGAGTACGACCACGTAGTCTGTATCTTGTCCAGCGTCAATAACCCACTTGAAAAGGACCTCTTTGTTCAAGAGGAAGATCAGCGGTCCACCAAAAGATGCGGCTATCCGAGCGGACCCGTTGAAGCGCCACCACCACCACTGCCCCCAGTTGGCCGTCAGTTCAGCGGAAGAAAGGCCGAGCATGAACACGGCTATATCGATCACGTTGGTCGCGCGCAGGGCTACCATGAGCGACAGGCCCATTATGACGACCATGACAATGCGGCCGATGTTCATGTAGTGGAGCATTTTTGCACGGGGGCGAATAAATCGGCGGTAGATATCATTGATAAAAACCTGGGCGCCAAAGTTCATGTTGGAGTCGACCGTCGACATGATGGAGGCAAACATAGCAACGAGTGCTAGGCCGAGAAGGCCCGACGGTAGGTAGTGGCCAAGCAGCAGTCCGTAGGCTAACTCCTTATCCATGCTGCCGTCGTGGAGACCCGGCCATTTGATCATTGCTCCCAGGGCGGGCAGGGTGAGCATGGCCAGCATGACAAAGAGCACAATCTGGGTCCATACATACATGCGGGTCGCCTCGCGGTTGTCGCGGCAGGACAACAGGCGCTGTCCCTCCATCGCTCCGCCCATAGGAGCGAGATCGCCTCCGTACCCAACTGCAGTTCCGACGGTCCAGGCGATAATGGCAACCAGTCCCAACATCTCGTGATTCATAGGGGGATGCCAACTGACTACGCCCTCGCCAAACTGGGTTACCAGTGCATCGTAGAGACCGGTGGGTCCGCCGAAGTCTTGCAAGACGAGTATCATGAGAACGAGAGACGAGGCGATCATAATGGCTGTCTGAATAATATCAGACATGACGACTCCCATATAGCCTGAAAGAACCACGTAGAGGAGTATAATGGGAATGGCGACCAGAAAGGTCTCTAGACGCGACCAGCCAAGGAGTACTTCGGAGACCTTCGTCAGTCCGAGGAGACCGGCTCCTGTCCAGGCGACAACGGCGATAAAGGCGCTCCGCATGGAGACCCAAGCGCGCATAGTTGCAGCCGCAGAACCGCTAAAGCGGCGCTCATAGAACTCGGGCGAGGTCGAAATTTTTAACCGTCGCCAGCAGGTGGCAAAGAGCAGACCACCAATAAGCAGGGCCAGGCCAAACCGGCTCATATAGAACCAGCAGATAAACGTGCCCGTGATAACGGTCATGCCGCAGTAGGCTGGAGCTACGTCCGCGTTCATACAGGTCACGGCATAGCTCGTGCCGTTCATCCAGCCTTTCATATTGCGGCCGCCGAGAAAGTAATTGTCCAAATTCTCTTGGGCAAAGCGGCGATAGTAGAGGCCCATGCCTAGCAGACACAGCATATAAATGCCCATGAGGGTATAGTCTAAAGTAGAAAGCCCAACGATTTCCATAGGCTCCTCGATTCGCTTTTAAAACAAATGAATAGGCGGTTTGCGTACCCCTCTTTAATAGGCAACGGGGAGACGGTCGGCAAGTCTGTTTTTTTGGAACAAGGGCGATGTGTAGAGGGGTTTCTGTCAGGTGAAAAAGTTTGATGGAGAATTGCATTATGCCTACATTGGGGGACTGATTTTAGGAGGATAGTATGCAACATAAAGCAAGTCGCGTTGGACTGGTCAAGGGCGCAGAACGTCGGTCGAATGTTTACGGATCCATGGAATTAGTGCGCGCCGATATAGAGGCCAAAGTGGGTGAGCAGGTGCTGCTCAAGCCCAATTTCTTATCGAGTCAAAACCAGCTGGCATCGACGCATGCTGATGCCATGCGGGGGGCGATTGATTTCTTGTTATCGGTTCCACGCCCGCCAGATGAAATTGTCATTGCCGAAGGAGGTAATGAGGAGTACTCGGGAGAAGCCTTCGATAATTTTGGTTATCGGTGCCTGCCAGATGAATACGACATCCCCATTCGCTTAGTTGATTTGAACGAAGAGACTCAGTGGGAAGAGACCACCATTTTTACGGCCACGCGGGAAGAACGCGTCGTGCGCATGCCAAAGACAGTGCTTGCCTGTCCTTGTACTATCTCTGTGGCCGTAGCCAAAACGCACGATGTCTGCGTAGTCACGCTGGCGCAGAAAAACTTGATTATGGGGACGCTTCAGAAGGAGGATCGCATATGGATGCACGGTTTTCCTTCGCATCCAGACCGAATTCTACCTGACGAAGCGCAGGTGCTGAACGTCAATCTCATTCGCTTATCGCGCTTTCTCAAGGCCGATATCGGTCTCGTCGATGGAACAGTAGGTTTGCAGGGCAACGGGCCAGGGGGTACGGACGTCGTTGATTTGGGAGCAGCTGCGGCATCGGTCGACGTATTTGCGGTCGACGCTGTGATGAGTAAGGCCATGGGGTTTGAGCCCATGCAGTTGGGTCTATTACACTACGCTGACGCGTTGGGAATGGGCGTGGGTGATTTGGAAAACATCCAGATCTTAGGGACGCCCTTAAAGGAGATCGCACAGTCCTTTTTACCCCATGAAACCACTGAACAGCAGCTACAGTGGCGCGAAGCAGAAGTGGAGCAATTTTTACCGCGATGAACGATCGACCGAATATTCTTTGGATTTGTACTGACCAGCAGCGCTACGATACCATCGGCGCGCTCGGGTATCATCACGCCGACACGCCCCACATAGACGGGTTGGTTGCCAAGGGGATCGCGTTCACGCGGGCCTACTGTCAATCGCCCATCTGCACGCCCAGTAGAGGGTCGTTTCTCACTGGGATGTATCCTAGTGCCATACACGTGACGGGCAATGGAAACGAAGCCTTTCCTTCCTCTCCTCCGTTGGTTAGCAAACGTCTGGCGGATGCCGGGTACGACTGTGGTTTGATTGGCAAGTTACATTTGGCCAGTGCGTACCGGCGTATTGAACCGCGGGTCGACGACGGCTATCGCTTCTGGGAGTACAGTCATGCGCCGCGCGACGACTGGCCTGTTGGACACGGTTATGCGGATTGGGTCCGCCAGCAGGGGGCGGTTCTGGACGAACTGACGAAAAATCCTCAGGGCGTGCCGGCCGAATTACATCAGACGACCTGGTGTGCTGAAAAAACTATTGAATTCATGCACCAGGATCGCCAGGGTCCTTGGATGGCTTGTGTGAATATCTATGATCCCCATCCGCCCTTTAATCCCCCCCAGGACTATCGCGATTTGTTTGATCCGGCCGATATGCCGGGACCGCTTTTTCGTGAGAGCGATATTGAACAGCAGGAAAAATTGGCTAGGGTTGACTTCCAGTCGGTCGTGCGTTCGCCCGATGCACTGGATATACGCGATCCACTCCGGCCCGAACGAGGACGGTCTGCTGATGGACGCGTGCTGCAGGCTGCTTACTGCGCCATGATTAAGCTGATAGATGATCAGGTGGGGCGCATAATCGCCTCGCTTGATGCGTCAGGACAGCGCGATAATACGGTAGTTATTTTTACTTCGGATCACGGTGAAATGCTAGGTGACCATGGTTTGATCCAAAAGGGCTGTCGCTTTTATGAGGGACTGGTGCGCGTGCCGCTCATTTTTTCTTGGCCTGGTCATGTTGCTGAAGGTGAGCGTAGCGACGCGCTGGTTGAACTGCTCGATAAGACGCCCACAATTATGGAATTGGCAGGAGTAGAACCGCCGCAACGCATGCAGGGAATCTCTCTCTTACCAATGCTGCGTGGGGAGGCTCCGCTGGATCATCATCGCGACTCCGTGCGCTGTGAGTACTACGATGCCCTCGACGAACCTGACGGATCCTTTGCGACGATGTATCGGGACGAACGGTACAAGCTGGTTATTTATCACGGTCACGAATTGGGAGAATTGTACGACCTAGAAGAAGATCCCGAAGAGTTCGAGAATATGTGGGACGAGCCTGAGGCCCAGCCCGTTAAACTTGATGTTATGCAGCGTAGTTTTGATGCTTCTATGCTTGCTATGGATCGAGGATCTCCTCGCGTGGGGCCGATGTAGTGGACGTCTTTGGCAGAGTGCAAAACCAGCGTCAAATCGAGAGTCAGATCGTGCGTTGGCGTGATTCGGAAGCGCGAGCAGAACGGGATGTCGTTAGCGTAGAAGAGCCGCTGGAAGTGCGCATCGAAGGAACCGCGGTCGCCGTCATCATGCGGACGCCTGGCGATGATTTTGAACTGAGCGCGGGTTTTTTGCTCAGTGAAGGTATCCTCGATGGGCCCGATGCAATTGGTTCAATTTCTTATTGTCCTCATGCTGATTCACCCAATGAAAAAAACGTAGTTGAGGTTAAGCTATCAACTGGCTACACCTTCGATTCTTCTCAGCTTAAGCGCAATTTTTACGCATCATCTAGCTGCGGCGTTTGTGGTAAAGCCAGCATTGAGGCGATAACGGTAGGTCGGAGCATAGTTAGAGACGATTTTATCGTAGATGCACAAGATCTGTGCACATGGCCTGACGCAATGCGTCAAGCGCAGGCCGTTTTTGAAAAGACTGGATCGCTGCACGCGGCGGCTCTGTTTAGAGAAAATAAGACCCTTTTAGACATTCGCGAAGACGTGGGGCGACATAACGCAGTCGATAAAATCGTCGGTTCATTTGCGCTACGAGGGGAGGCATTGCCCGATGGGACCGCTCTGCTGGTGAGCGGTAGGACCAGCTTTGAGATCGTGCAGAAAGCCCTAGTCGCTGGCATTGTTTTTGTGGCTGCGGTATCTGCTCCCTCCAGTCTGGCTGTTGAGTTGGCCCGTGCCGGAGGTATGACGCTTGTGGGATTTTTACGTGGTAAGGGATTCAATATCTATGCTGGCAGCGAGCGAATTCGCGGCGATGTCCCTATTATAGGGGAATAACGCATCAGTAGCGACTGCATTTCAAGGGAGGCAATATGGCTAAGCGCAAAGTGAGTAAGAAACCACAGCTGCATCTGTGCGCTGCAGCGTGGACAATGACAAATTATCCATCGGCCGAAAAAGAATGGACGATAGATCGCAAGGTGAAGGCTGCCAAAGAGGCCGGCTTTGCTGGGTTTAGTGCCGGTCCGCAGCTCGAAGTGGCCGAAGCGTGCGCTAAACATGGGCTTCAGTTGGTCGGTGGCGTTGACGTGGGTACTGTAAAAGAGGCCGACGAAAAGATGCGCCTGTTTAAAGAGGCCCAAGCTGTGCACGTCAACGTACAGCTGTGTGATCACGATACAGAAATTTCTAAGGCCGTCACGGTGGCGCGTGCCGTTATTGAGGGTGGGGCAAAACACGGAGTGAAGCCGGCGATTGAATGGCATCGTGACACAGTGACCGAAACGCCGGAAAAAGCGCTTGCACTAGCGACTCAGTATGAGAAACGCTACGGTAGCAAACTGCGCATGAACTTTGATCATTCTCATCCTGCCATCATTAAGCAACTGCGTCCGGATACCTTTTGGCCGCGCATTGCCGAATATCGTCCTGACTTGCTGGCGACGAGTGAGCTGATACACTTCCGGACCTTTACCGGAAGTCACTGCCAAACTCCTATAACAAACGGCCGTGGAAAGCTGGATGCTGATTTTGTTGCGTGGCGCGACCATTTTCTCCGCCATGTTCTGGAAGCTTGGATTAAGGCTCAGCGGAGCGCAAAGGAGCTTTGGGCAGTTGTTGAACTGGGTCCCAAGGGCTCGGGGTATGCGCTTGACTGTTTTCCCGACGTGTGGAAAGACGCCATCGTCGCCCGCGCCGAAATAGAAAGCGAGTTTAAAAAAGCCCTCAGGCGGGCAAAGAAATAGCGCCTGTGTAAACCAGAATCAATAAGGGGGAAGGACGGCATGCCCTTCCCCCTTATTGATATACGCCTGAGGGAATGTATTA
>CEUU01040834.1_pt1 | contig 16255 bp, 12 predicted proteins | sample 531321 | NCBI WGS metagenome assembly CEUU01 (sample SAMEA2622658, study PRJEB7988) | marine metagenome | isolation source: saline water (ENVO:00002010), including
TCAGGTGGCGCCATCGGCACCGCAGAATCTATCAGCGGTGGCTGACGAGCAAGTTGTCGGTAAAGTCGACTTGAGTTGGGGGGGGCCAACGCTTGACGCTCAGGGGGGGCAGCTGTCAGATCTAAGTCGATATATTCTTTTTCGTGCAAAGGAGAGTGCCAGCGCTTTTGTGACCGTAGATACACTGGAGTCTGGTGTTCGTCAGTATACAGATTCCGGCTTAGATGAATCGACGGTTTATTACTACGCGGTGAGTGCTCTAGATGCTGTCGGCAATGAGAGCGATCGTTCTGCCATGGTGGAGGTGCGCACTGAAGGGACGGACCGCGTGCCCCCTGCAGCGCCGCAAAACATAGCTGCCATTGCAGATGAGGTGGTCTTTGGTCAGATTGCAATCCGCTGGAGTGCTCCGACAAAAGATGCCGATGGTGGGGACGTGACAGATCTGGCGAGCTATGCGGTGTTTCGCTCAAAAGCTAGCACCAACTCATTTCAATTCGTAGCAACGGTTGATGCGGATAGGCGCGAGTACGTGGATGCGGGTTTGGAAGAATTGACTGCGTATTATTACGCGGTGTCGGCCAGTGATGAAATAGGTAATGAAAGTGTGCGGTCTGGCATTGTACAGGTTGTTACTTCGGGGCCGGATCGGGTTGCTCCGGCCGCACCGCAAAACGTGTCTGCTGTTGCCGACGATGTCAGCTTTTTTCAGGTTGCACTGGTCTGGAGTGCGCCCACGCGCGACGCGAACGGAGCCCAGCTAACGGATTTAGCAGAGTACGTTGTTTTTCGTTCAAAGGGGAGTCGCAATGCCTTTGTAGCGATTGATACGGTCGATGCTCAGGCCCGCACCTATACCGACAGGGGGTTGGAGGAACTGACGACGTACTACTACACGGTCAGTGCGATAGATGTCAGTGGAAATGAAGGCGTGCGCGCTGGAGATGTTTCGGTCCTGACGGGAGGACCCGATCAGATCGCACCACAGGCTCCAACGGATCTTATTGTACTCGCCGCGCCTAGCGAGTTGCAGATTACGCTGGTCTGGACGCCGCCTACGCGAGATGTAAATGGTGGCGGTTTAACGGGCCTCAAAGCCTATGTTGTTATGCGCTCTAAGGAAGACGATGCATCTTTCGTATCGATTGACACCGTTGAAGCTGGTGAAAACAGCTATGTAGACTCAGATGGTCTGGAGTCTTCTACTAAGTATTACTATGCACTGCGAGCTCTTGATGAAGTGGGAAACTCGAGCGGCCGCTCTAGCGCAGCGTCGGCAAAGACGGCTGGAATCGAAGCGCCGTTCGGGATTGGTGCAACTGCTGGTATTCGCAGCATTACTGTCATCTGGACCGCCAGCATTGAAGAGGATCTGTTGGGTTACAATGTGTATCGGTCTACGCGTTCCGATGAAGGGTTTGCTCGCCTCATGGGTATAGAGGGCACAACGTTTTCGACGGGGCAAACGGTGTATGTCGATTCCAATTTGGTTGGTGGACAAACGTACTTCTACAAGGTGTCAACCATTACGAGTGATGGAGAAAGCGAGCGTTCCACATTTGTGGGAGCAACCGTTCTGTCAGATAATCGCGCTCCGACAGCACCCACATTGGTTCAGGCGGAAGCCGTGCGCGATGATCCGGAAAAAATGAACCTAAGTTGGAATCCGCCTACGACGGATGTGAACGGGGCCGAACTGACAGGGGTTGATCGCTATTACGTGTATCGAGCAGACGATGTGGCAGGACCTTATACACAAGTGGCAACCGTTACGAGTCCGGCCTATCAGGATACGGGTTTGGTTTCGGTTACCACTTACTACTACCAAGTTGAAGCAATTGATCAGGTGGGCAACGCTAGTTTGCCGTCTGCGGTAATTACCGCTATTACGAGTGGGGTAGAGAAGCCCTCAGACGTGCGCTTATCAGCGTCTACTCCTTCCGATGTAACACAGTCTCCTGAGGTGACGATTTTGTGGACTGGTTCAGTTGGGGCCATACTGCACTATGAATTGCAGCGAACAACGGTGGCTAACAGCACTAACGACTCGGATTTCGTCGTTGTGGGCACGAACTCGCTCGATACACAACGGGTAGACGACACGGTTTTGCGTGGAACGACCTACTATTACCGAGTGCGCGCGCGCGATATTGATGATCGCGTCAGCGAATGGACCGTTCTGGCGCGTGTAGATGTGAAAAACTGACGGCCAATAGCATAATGACCGTATAGACAGAGGAGCGACTGAAAAGTCATTCTTCTGCTGCGTTGGCCGTGTGCCATTCGAGAACTGCAGCGAGTAATTCCTCTAGTTCGCCTGCCTCAGCGGACTCATTCTCATCAGCGGAATCCAACTGTTCCTGATAGGCTATGAGCGTGTTGAGCAGTTGCTCCATATTTGCGCGAATGGTGTCTATGGCAAAGTCGAGTTGTACTCGAGTCTCTTCCGAAGGGAGCAGAAGGGTATTTTTTTCCAATTCGTTCTTTAGAAGAGCGTATATTTCCATCATGCGTGCAGTTTGTATGCGTATAGCGTCTAGTTTTATTGCAGGTTCATGCATTGTTGTGCTCCTAACGGTTTTATCTAAAAGCGTTAGGAGCAAGATCCATTCCATACCCATGTGCGTATTTTTTAGGTTATGAAGAAATTAAAGTGTACTGTCTCGCTTGCAGTTGATTCCGCCCTGCGTGAAAACGGCTGTACTCGTCGCGAACGAGTGGTGATCGGTGTGTCGGGCGGGGTAGATTCTATGGTTTTGATGGATATCATGAGCCAGCTCGTCGATTCCTGTGTGGTGGTTCACTGCGACCATAGGCTGCGCTCCAAATCTGCTGAAGATGCGCGCTTTGTCGCGATGGAAGCCCAAAAACGGGGCTGTTCTTTTATCAGTCGATCCGATGATGTGACTGCGCGGGCTCGTATAGGCAATATGAGCATTGAAGAGGCTGGTCGCGAAGCGCGATATGAGCTATTCACTCAAATCGCCTCAGATATAGGGGCTACGAAAGTCGTGCTGGGACATCACATGAATGACCAGGCTGAGACGGTTTTGATGAGGCTGATACGGGGAAGTGGAAGCACCGGATTGAGGGGGATGGTCTCCTTGCGTGAGGGTGTTTTCTTTAGGCCGATGCTCAACGTGACGCGCGCTGAAATTAAAGCCTATGCAGAAGTGAACGGCATTCCCTTTCGCGAAGATGAGACTAATACAGATTGGCGTTTTTTACGCAATCGCGTTCGGGGCGATCTACTTCCTGCGTTACGTCAGTATAATCCCAATATTGTGCAAACCCTGCACCGGGTTGCAACCGTTTTACAAGGCGAAGATAGCTTTGTCGAAGAAGTAGCTAAAAATGCTGTAAATTTAGTTCTTATAGAGTGTTGCGAACATAAAATTATTCTTGATGTGCCTCGTCTTGTAAATTATCATATAGCAGTTCGGCGACGCCTTATCCGCCTCGCAATAGGCAGGATCTTTGCGGGAAATATTGAGTATGCATGGGTCGAGCGAATTCTCCGGATGGCAAAGTCCAAAAGGAACACTTTACACGATGTTGGCAAGGGTATACGCGCGCAATGTTGGAATGATCGCTTGTTTCTCCGAAAAGGCACAGCATCACCTCTCGCTGTTAGAGTCCCTACATCTGGAAAGGTGCGAGTTCACGAGCGAAGAGGCGTTTTTTCTTGCCGCATTGTGCCAGCAGAATCGTTCGAGTGTATTCGTTCACGGCTCAGCGATTATCATATAGCTTTGGACGCTGATAAGCTGGGAAGCTGTCTCTTGCTGCGCAGTGCAACTGTCGGTGACCGTTTTAGGCCATTCGGCATGCGCGGCCAGAAAAAACTTAGTGACTTCCTGATTGATCAGAAGTATCCGAGGATACTGCGGGATGAAGTACTCGTTTTGGAAAGTGAAGGGGAAATCGCTTGGGTGGTAGGTATGCGCATAAGCGATGCATTTTGCGTAGGGCCTGGTAGTCGCCGTATCGCTTGTATCCAATTTAGTGTTGCAGCATAAGCGCAATAGAAAATATAGGTATGGACGAGGTAAAACAGACAGACAGAGAGAACGATCGATCCAAACGGTGGCGCCGGCCTTCTCGCACTTCCGCATTTTGGATCTTTTTTGTTTTGGTGCTCATTTTTGCCGCGAAGTTCTTTGATAGCACGCCGTCCGATGCGCCGACTATTTCCTATATAAACTACCGAGAGTATCTAGAAAATGGGCAGATTGCCGAAGCGATTGTCGTAGGCGAAAATGAGTTTCACGGCACGCTCAATAACGGCGAACGCTTTGTTGTAAACCTCGGACCTATTGATGCGGAGACCAAGCGAGAATGGCGCTCCTATAAGCTAATTTTTCGTTTTAAAGAAGAGCCTTTTCAATGGTATGATGCGCTCTTAAGTATTTTGCCTTGGCTTCTTTTTATTGCCATTTGGATTTTTATGTTGCGGCAAATGCAGGGAGGGTCGCGGGGATTATTCTCCTTTGGTAAGAGTCGGGCGAAGCTGCGGTCTCAGGATGAGCAACAGACGACATTTGCAGATGTTGCAGGAGCAGACGAAGCCAAAGAAGAACTGCAAGAAGTGATCGACTTTCTACGCGATCCGCAGAAGTTTCAGCGGTTGGGCGGACGAATACCCAAAGGTGTTCTTATGGTTGGACCCCCTGGAACAGGTAAAACTCATTTGGCCCGTGCGGTCGCCGGGGAAGCGGGGGGGGCATTTTTCTCCATAAGTGGTTCGGATTTTGTTGAGATGTTCGTAGGGGTGGGCGCCTCGCGCGTTCGCGACCTTTTTGAACAGGCAAAGACGAGTGCTCCCTGTCTGATCTTTGTCGATGAAATAGATGCGGTTGGGAGGCACCGCGGAGCTGGTATAGGGGGAGGACACGACGAACGCGAACAGACGCTCAATCAACTGCTTGTTGAAATGGATGGCTTCGAGTCCAACGATGGCGTTATTCTGATTGCGGCAACAAACCGACCAGACGTGCTTGATCCGGCCCTGCTGCGTCCAGGGCGCTTTGATCGACGAGTCGTAGTCGATTTGCCCGACGTGCGCGGTCGAGAAGAGATTCTCAGGGTCCACGCGCGGAAGGTGCCACTAGATGAGGAAATCGATTTAAAAAGAATCGCGCAGGGAACGCCTGGGCTGTCGGGGGCGGATTTAGCGAACTTGGTCAACGAAGCGGCTTTGCTGGCTTCGCGGCGAGATCATTCGGACGTAAAGAGTTCTGATCTTGAGGATGCCAAAGACAAGGTTATGCTAGGTGCGGAACGACGTAGTACGATGATGACTCAGGAAGATCGTAGTCTATCAGCTTATCATGAGGCGGGTCATGTGCTGGTCGCCAAGCTTGCGCCCGGTGCCCAGCAAATAGGTAAGGCAACTATCATTCCGCGCGGCCAGGCTATGGGGATGGTTTCTTTCTTACCCGACGAGCGACGCTCCGTCACGGAGACGCGTTTAAAGGCTCATTTGGCTACCGCGTTGGGGGGATGCTGTGCCGAGCGCATTATATTTAACGAGCGCTCTACGGGCGCTCAGGGGGACTACAAACAGGTGGGCGCACTGGCGCGCTCGATGGTATGTGAGTGGGGTATGAACGAGAAACTGGGACCTCTATCGTTGGCCGACAGCGATGAAGAGGTTTTTTTGGGTAAGGGGTTTTCACGGAACAGTCAGGTGAGTGAAGAGACTGCTCAGGCGATTGATCGAGAGATCCGAAGAATAGTGGAAGAAGCTGAGGCAACCGCGACTCGCATTATAGAGGATAACGGTGATGAGCTTCATGCGCTTGCACAGGCCTTGCTTAACTACGAGGTCCTCGATGATGCGGAATTGGACCAGATCTTGGCTGGCCAGCCGCTTGAGCGCGAACCGATTCTATCTGTCTCCAATAACGGGATTTCGAGTGAGGATGAGGAATGAAATGGACGCTTTCAAGCGGCATGTTCGACTTTGAATCGCGCGCGCAGGTGATGGGTATTCTCAACGTGACGCCGGATTCGTTTTACGACCGATATCACAACATAGATGCGGCCGTAGAGCGCGGTTTGGAGATGGTTCAGGAAGGAGCAGATATTCTCGACGTGGGTGGTGAATCGTCTCGTCCTCCCATATACGGTAAAGCGGTCGCAGTGTCGTGTGATGAGGAGTGTCGTCGGGTGATTCCAGTTATAAAAAAACTGCGAAAGCAGACAACAGTACCCATATCTATCGACACCGTTAAATCTGAAGTTGCCCGTAAGGCCCTTGAATCGGGTGCAGATATAATCAACGATATCAGCGCGATGGCTGATGAGGGCATGATTGAGGTTGCCGCCGAATCAGCGGCTCCCCTAATCCTCATGCATCGGAGAGGCACCCCAGTAACTATGCAAAGCAACACGGACTATGTTGATTTAATTGGCGAAGTTTACTCCTTTTTGGAGCGGCGTATTGAGCGCGCCCGCCAGGGGGGCGTCTCACAGTGGGGTATTGATCCAGGCTTGGGATTCAGCAAGACAGTGGGGGGAAATTTCATGTTGTTGAAGCACATGCGGCATTTTGCGAATCTGGGGTGTCCTCTGCTTGTTGGAGCCTCTCGCAAATCCTTTATTTGGAAAACGCTTGGGGAAACGGCTGATGAAGCCCTAGAAGGAAGCCTAGCCTTAGCGGTGTTGAGTCGGGCTGCTGGTGCCCATATCCTACGCGTGCACGACGTGCAGGCGAGTTGCCGTGCGCTACGCGTCGCTGACGCAGTTTTACAGGCCGAGGTTGAATTCTGAGGAGCGATGTGTGTTTGAAGATGGGTTGACTCTTTTTTATCTCTTTGACTTTCTGCCGTTCTCGGTTTTCTCGCTGATCGATATCGCCTTAGTTTCGCTCGTGCTATACCGCCTGTTTGGTCTTATCAGAGGTACGCGAGCAGGCCAGATGTTAGTCGGACTCTTGCTGCTGGTTACGCTGGCTATGGCCGCTCCTTGGCTGCAGATGAACGCCCTTGCTTGGTTGTTGGAACAGGTCCGTTCCATTCTACTCATTCTGCTGGTAATTCTATTTCAACCCGAGCTGCGTCGCTTGCTATTGGCATTGGGACAGAGCCAATTTCTGCGCTGGTTTTATAAAGTCGAGCCTTCGCGCGTAATCGATGAAGTAGTTAACGGCGTGGTTCAGGTCGCAGAACAGGGTTATGGGGCTTTGATCGTCTTGGGTCGGCAGAGTCCGCTGGGATCGGTTGTAGAAACGGGCGTTGCGATCGATTCCGAAGTTTCTGACGACTTACTCACCACCATTTTTAACCCGCGTACTCCTCTGCACGATCAGGCTGTTGTCATTCAAGGTGAACGCCTCATAGCCGCTCGCTGTACGCTGCCTTTGGCCGAAGAAGTGGAAGACCATCGATTGGGGACTCGTCACCGTGCTGCGCTGGGACTTGCACAAGAATCAGACGCTGTAACGATAGTCGTATCTGAAGAGACCAGAACGATCTCTCTGGCTATAGGCGGCGTTCTTTTGCGGGGGCTAAGCCGGTCTGAACTCAAACAGCGATTAGTCGAACTATTAGCTCCCCAGCAAGCTGATATAGTGGCAGCAACAAGGGGGGCAGAAGAAGACGAAGTCTAATGTACCCCGCTTCTTGACAGGGAATTAGGGGCGCGATATTTTTCTATTTTTATTTTTCAATAGTAATATTTATTGGATTACATATGCGCAACAAACAGGCGCGTCAAATGCGGATTCGTGAGCTTCTTTTCGAACGCGTTATTGATACGCATGAGACACTGGCGGCCGTTTTACATGAGCTCAACATAGAGGTCAGCCAGTCGACTCTCTCCAAAGATTTGCGTGAACTGGGCGTAGTACGCGTTCCGCAGGCCGACGGCGGCTTCCGCTACACATTGCCTGATTCTAAGGCGACGCTGCGTGACCGACATATTCTTGAACGCGAATTGCAGGACTATCTCATACAGGCCGAGCAGGCAGCCAATATGGTTGTTGTTAAAACGATTTCGGGACATGCACAGAGCGTATGCGAGTCGATTGATCGGATTGGATGGGACGAGGTAGTTGGAACAATTGCTGGGGAAAATACGATATTTGTGGCAGCTTGCTCGCACGAAGATGCTGCAAACATACTAGCTCATTTGTCCGCGATATGCGGTGATTAGAAAGGCAACGTGAACGCACTACAGGGGTCTATAGAAAAGGCAGCTACGCTTATAGAAGCGCTGCCGTACATACAAAAATTCCGCGGTAAGATAGCCGTCGTAAAATACGGTGGCAGCACGATGCTGGGTGACCAAGAGGAAGATACCGTCCTTAAGGATATTGTTTTCATGGCAAGCGTCGGTATCTGTCCCGTAATAGTTCATGGAGGGGGTCCTGCAATAAATAGACGGTTGGAAGAGCAGGGTGTGGAAACGCAGCGTGTAAATGGTTTGCGAGTAACGGATCAAGCGACCATGGAGGTTGTAGAAGACGTACTTTTTGGCGAGGTAAACGCTGGTATTGTGCGCGATATAGAAGCGTTAGGGGGAAAAGCAGCTGGCCTCTCTGGTAAAGATGCGGGCGTCTTAAATGTTCATAAACACTGGGCCAATACGGCGGATGGGCAAGTTGATATAGGTTTCGTTGGTGATGTCGAACGGGTATACACTAAGCCAATAATAGACCTAATTGAAGGTGGTATGATCCCCGTTATAGCCCCCATTGGCCGAGGGAAAGATGGGCAGAGTTATAATGTGAACGCAGATACGGCGGCCGGAGAAGTCGCGGCTGCACTGTGTGCAGAAAAGCTTGTTTTCTTGACCGATGTTACGGGTATTATGCGCGATCCAGCGGTTTCTTCAACGCTCATCTCTACGCTGCACATACTCAATGTTGAGGACCTGATAAAAGAAGCTGTGATTAGTGGGGGCATGATCCCCAAGGTGGGAGCCTGCGTTAAAGCAGTCAAATCAGGGGTGCGGAAAACGCACGTTGTTGATGGCCGCATCCCTCATTCTATGCTACTCGAAATTTTTACCCGCGAGGGGATTGGCACAGAAATCGTCCAGTAAATGGAGATCATCATGCGTACGGAAGACATTATAAGGGCTGAGAACAAATACATATTGCAGACTTACGGGCGTCCTGAATTCGTTCTGGAACGCGGCAACGGGGTCTACTTATTTGACACAGAGGGTAATCGGTATTTGGATTTCGTGAGCGGTTTAGCTGTTAATGCGCTCGGCTATGGTAACTATGAAGTGGTCAAGGCGATCGAAGAGCAGGCCGGCAAGTTGATGCACGTATCTAACCTCTATCACACCATTCCTTCTGTCGAGTTGGCTAAGTCTCTTGTGGAGAACTCGTTTGCCGACCGAGTGTTCTTTTGCAATAGCGGGACAGAGTCCTGGGAAGCGGCCATGAAGTTCTGCCGCAAGTGGGGTAATACCACACACGCCAAGCCCAAAAATCGCCTTATTGCATTTAATAACTCGTTTCATGGACGCACATACGGTTCGATCTCAACGACCGGCCAGCCCAAATATCACAAGGGTTTTGAACCTCTCTTGCCAAGTGTTGATTTTGCAGAATTTAACGATCTGGCCTCTGTTGAAGCGCTCGTTACAGACGAAACCTGTGCCATTTTGGTTGAGCCACTTCAGGCAGAAGGCGGTATTCACGTGGGAACACCTGATTTTCTGGAAGGTCTACGTGCGCTGTGCGACGAAAGAGAAATGCTGCTGGTCTTTGACGAAGTTCAAGTCGGCTGCGGTCGCACCGGCTCACTGTGGGCCTATGAGCAATATGGGGTCGAACCCGATATCATGACTCTGGCCAAGGCGCTTGGCGGTGGGTTGCCAATTGGTGTTGCGTTGATGCGTCAGCATGTTGCCGACGCAATTGCGGCTGGTGATCACGCCGCGACGTTTGGTGCTAATCCCGTAGCTTGTGCCGCTGCCGTTGTGGTTTTTAATAAGCTTGTGGAAGATGGATTTGTTGAGTCGGTGAAGGAAAAAGGTCAGTACTTGGCTGGTCGACTGCAAAAGCTACAGGAGAGGTTTCCCAATAAGATTACGGGAGTACGCGGTCGCGGATTGATCGTAGGGGCTGTGACAGAGAAGCCGGCTGCCGAATATATGCTACCGTTCCGTGAGCGAGATATGCTCGTTGCGACGGCCGGTGCGAATGTCGTGCGGTTCTTACCGCCTTTGGTTGTAGAAAAAGATCGAATTGACGAGGTTGTAGACGTGTTTGACGAAATACTACGCCAGGAAAGCGAATGAATAATCCGGTCGATAAGCCCTGGGGAGGCCGTTTCGCAGCAGCTAACGACGAGTTGATGGAGTGTTTTAACGCTTCTATAAGTTTTGATCGGCGTCTGCTTGCGGCCGACATAGAAGGCAATACGGCTTACGCGTACGGACTGAAGCGAATAGGTGTTCTCAGTGAGGAAGAGTGCGCTCGAATAGTTGAAGGGCTTCAGCAGGTGGAGCGTGAATTTAGTGATCCCGACTATCCTTTGTCTGATGCGCTAGAAGATATTCACATGGCCGTAGAAAGTCGCCTCACGGAAATTGTAGGTTCGTGTGGGGGAAAAATTCATACGGGGCGCAGTCGAAACGATCAGGTCAACCTAGATGAGCGTCTCTACCTCCGCAGAGAAATTGCTACGTTGCGCGAGCGTATTATGGCGCTACAGGAGCTTTTGCTCGATTCTGCGGAGCGGCACGATCAGGTTGTGCTACCCGGGTACACGCATCTCCAGCAGGCGCAGCCGATTCTATTTGCCCACTATGCGCTGTCGCTTTTTTGGATGCTTGAGCGCGATGCTGGCCGTCTAGCTGATGCCTGGAAAAGAGCGGACTACATGCCCTTGGGTTCGGGGGCGTTGGCGGGCAGCACTTTTCCAATTGATCGGGAGTTTTTGCGCAGTGAGTTAGGCTTTGCTGCGATCACGCCTAACAGCCTCGATGCGGTTAGCGATCGCGATTTTCTGCTTGAAACGCTGTCTGCGCTGTCTATTCTTATGATGCACCTGAGTCGTTTCTGTGAGGACTTGATTGTTTGGTCTTCAGCGGAGTTTGGTTTTGTTGAACTGTCAGACGCATTTTCTACTGGCTCGAGCATGATGCCGCAAAAGAAGAACCCCGATTCTTTGGAACTTATTCGAGGCAAGACGGGACGCGTCTACGGAGACCTTATGGCTCTGCTGACGACGATGAAGGGAGCGCCGCTGACCTATTCTAAAGATATGCAGGAAGACAAAGAACCGCTCTTCGACGCGCTTGATACAGCATCTGTCTGCCTGGACGTGTTCGGTGGGGCGTGGGCGGGCATGGCGTTAAATGCAAAGCGCATGGAGAGCGTGGTAGATTCAGGTGCACTGGCAACCGATTTAGCGGATTATCTGGTTGGCAAGGGACTGCCGTTTCGCCATGCCCATCGCACTGTGGGCGAATTGGTTCGATCGGCGCTGAAGGCCAATAAATTGCTCACAGAACTCACCCTAAAAGAACTCCAAGATGCAAGCGCTCACTTTTCAGAAGATGCTTTATCTTTGCTCAACGTTCGTTCATCTTTGGCGCTGCGCAATATTCAAGGGGGAACAGGGCCTGAAGCTGTGCGCGCCCAACTGGCCGAGGCTCGGGCCGCACTCGCTCAATAGACGCAATTTACCATCGTTGTAAAAATAAAACCCCGGGGTGCTCCGGGGTTTTATTTTTACAACCTACAGGATACACTGTTTAAAGACGGAGATTATAGATGACAGAAGCGATACAATTCACGATAAAAGATATGCGCTTTTATGTGCGCAATGCGCCTATGCGCATGCCTTTTCGCTTCGGGTCGGTAACGCTTACGGGATCGGCTATTCTGTATGTGCGTACGGAAATAGAACGGGCCGACGGTCAGCGTGCAACGGGTTGGGCTGCCGATATGCTCGCCCCCAAGTGGTATGATAAAGATCCCACAAAAGACTATGCAGAAAGTCTAGGAGAATTGCTGGATTCGGTGCGTGCTGCAGGCGATATCTACGAACAGATAGGGCGGGAAGCCAACAACGTTTTCCGCATGTGGCAGCAAGGCTATGAAGAGATGATGGCTTGGAGGCAGCAACGAGGGGTCAACCGCCTTATGGCCTCCAACGGTGCTTCCCTACAGGAGCGTGCGTTGATTGATGCGGTTGGGATCGCATCTGGTTTGAGCTATCACAATCTGCTGTCTTCTGGCAGTCTCGGTATTCAACTCGGTGAAGTGCACGAAGAATTGGGTCATATGTCGGTAGGCCACGCCATCGCGCCCACGCCCCTTACTCGTCTTTCTGTTCGGCACACGGTTGGTCTGATAGATCCTATTCGCACGAGCGATATTGCTCCAGAAAGCGCGCTGGGAGATGGCTTGCCGCAGTCTTTGGAGGACTATGTTAGCGCGCAAGGGGTACGCTATGTAAAAATCAAGATTGGCGGAGATGCACAGAGCGACTTTGAGCGTCTTTCGGAAATTGCTGCTCTGCTTGATGAACAGTACCTAGACTCTTATCGCTTGACGCTAGATGGAAACGAGCAGTACGGGGACATGGACGCGCTTATTGGACTGCTGGAACGCGTTGAAAGGGAGATTCCCCGGATGTACGATTCCCTGCTCTATGTAGAGCAACCGTTGGATCGGTCTGTAGCGTTAGATAGGGCACTTGCGCCGTCTATTCGGTCCGTATCTGAGCGCAAGCCCATGCTCATTGATGAATCGGACGAAGACCTAAACACCTTTAGGTATGCGGTGGATTTAGGGTATCGAGGTGTCTCTTCTAAAGCGTGTAAGGGAATGATCAAGGCGCTGTCCAACGCGGCCTTGGTCCAACATCTAAACGGTGAAACTAACCGATACTTTTTAAGTGCCGAGGATCTAACCAATATCCCAGTGGTTGGTCTGCATCAGGATTTAACGCATGTTGCAGCGTTGGGTATCGGTCATGTCGAGCGAAATGGTCACCACTATGTGCGTGGCTTGGATCACCTGTCAGACGGCGAGCGCGCACAGTGCAGAGAGCGCCATCGCACGCTCTATGAAGATCGGAGAGATTTACTCACACTCGCTATAGATAAGGGTCAAATCGACGTACAATCTTTACAGACTCCGGGTTTGGGTAGTGGAGATTTAGTCGACCTAGATGCTGTAGTTCCCTTAGAAGATTGGAGTATGGATTCCTTGGTGGAGAGCAATAGATGAGTGCGCCCACAATGCGCATAGATTCTGCAGCTTTTTATATGCGCAACGTCCGCACTCGGATGCCGTTTAAATATGGTGTAGCGGTTCTCACTTCGGTGCCCATTCTACACGCAATTGTGCATGTGACGGTTGAAGGGAAGCGAGTTCAGGGAATAGCTGCTGATATTTTGCCTCCAAAATGGTTCGATAAAGATCCCGAAAAAGAATACGAAGACAACGTAGAAGATCTGCTCTTTTGTGCTCGTGCCGCGGCTAGGGTTTACAGTGCAGTCGGTCGCTCTACCAATACATTCTTTTCGATTTGGCAGGAGGGATATGAAGCCACGCTTGCCGTTGGTGATACCCGTCACTTGAATCACCTGACGGCAGCGCACGGAAGCAGTTTAATGGAGCGCGCTCTAATTGATGCCTGTGGTCGGGGTTTAGGGCAGACTTATTTTCAGCTAATTCGCGACAATACATTGGATTTGAACCTGGGCTGTTTGCACGCAGAACTAGCTGGCATTAGCCCGGCGTCAGCGCTGGCAAGTGCTCCACTCACCTCGATTGCTATTCGCCATACCGTGGGATTGGCTGACCCGATTTATCGCGAGGATATACCCGCTGGAGAGATATTAGACGATTGTTTGCCCCAAGCATTGGAAGAGTATATCTCTGCTCAGGGAATCGCTTTTCTAAAGGTGAAAGTCAGCGGTGATATGGACGTTGATCGCGAGCGGCTGCGTGCGATCGCTGGTCTACTCGATCAGAGAACTCGGAGTTGCCAGATTACCCTCGATGGAAATGAGCAGTATTGCGATATGGATGCATTTTCCATGCTTTTGGATTATATCGACGAGGAACTGCCCACGTTATGGAGGCGCATCTTATATGTCGAACAGCCGTTGGAACGCAGCGTAGCTCTCAATTCGAGCCTGCGCGGGGGAATCGCTGCGGCTGGGGTGCGAAAACCTTTGTTAATAGATGAGTCGGATGGAGATATAGATACATTTGCCCAGGCCATGGATATAGGCTATTGCGGCGTATCCTCAAAGGCCTGTAAGGGCTTGGTTAAAGCGATCGCCAATGCTGCTTTAGCACATACGCGTGATGCGACGCGCTATTTCCTTACCGGAGAAGACCTGATGAACCTGCCGGTCGTTCCGCTTCATCAGGACTTAGTGCACGTAGCTGCTCTCGGCATTCGCCACGTCGAGCGCAATGGACACCATTACGTGCGTGGATTGGACCATCTTTCTGAGCGGGAACGCACAGCATGCCTCTCGCAGCACAGCGATATGTATGCGTATCGCGATGGACTGGCCGCTTTAGTGATTGAGCGCGGACAGGTTGCCATTAATTCTCTTCAACATCCGGGACTGGGCGTTGGTTTAGATACAGATATAGAGGCGATGGTTCCACTCGAGGATTGGTCCTTTGCTCAATTGAGATAGGAGCAATTCGCATTGGCTCACACTAAGAAAAGAGATGAAGCGATTGTGCAATTTATAGTCAATCATGATTAAACCGCGCACGGCTTTGTGCTGACGAATTGAGGGCGCAACTAGTAGGTTATTGACCAGTGCTACGGTTGCGGCGACACCTGAAAAACTAACCTATCGCCTCGCATACTTCTGTTTTTGTATGGCATGGCGCTAAGAATAGGAGCGTAGTCCAATGGGAGAAGAGGTTTCTTTTGATGCTATGTTTATCTATTTAGAGACGCATCCACTCGTTGGCATTTTACTGGCCGCGCTCGCGATTATGTTTGTTGCTAGTTTGATTCGGATGATCGTTCGACTCGCCGTTGTCTTTGCCTTGGTGCTGGTAGTGGGACTGTACTGGACGCATAGCGAGGCGGTCAGTGATTTGGATGTGCGCACTGAGTTACTCAAGCGCAAAGTTGCTGAATACGGCAAAGGAGCGCTGGAAGTGGGGAAAGTATTGCTCAAAAAAGGCGCCAATGAGCTTAAGAAGCAGATAGAAGAGTCTCAGCAATAAGAGAATGTTAAACGACATCGCCCTCAGAAAGATGGGCAATGAAAGCGGTCTCATCGATTGTTTCAATGCCCAGTGCTTGGGCCTTGTTAAGCTTAGATCCCGCTTTTTCTCCGTAGACGACTAGGTCTGTATTTTTGCTGACGCTCGAGGTGGTGCGACCGCCTAAGCGCTCAATATAGGCAGCGGCTTCGGCGCGGCTTAGCTGGCTCAGGCTTCCCGTTAGAACGACTGTCTTTCCAGAAAACACAGAGTTATTCACTGTATTTTCGACATTTTCGGCCGTCTCCGTTTGCAGTCCCGCACGCTGTAGTTTGTCAAAAAGCTGGTCGAGCGTGCCACTGTGCAGCGCTGCGTGTACGCTGGTTGCGATTTTAGGGCCGATTTCGGACACGGTTTCTAACGTCTCTACTGAAGCTTGGCGCAGGCCGTTTAGTGAGAGGAAATGGCGAGCTAGCGTGCGGGCTACGGTGATACCGACGTGGCGGATGCCAACGGCAAATAGCACTCTGTCGAATGTGCGCTCTTTGCTCTGCTGTAACCCTTTTAAAATATTTGTCGCCGACTTTTCCCCCATGCGCTCTAATTCCATCCACTGCGTTAACTGGAGCGCGTAGAGGTCGGCAACGTCCTTTACGATTTTCCTGTCGACAAGCTGTTCAATTACGGCGGGCCCCATCCCCTCAATACCCATGGCGTTGCGACTTGCAAAATGCTCTATTCGGCGTTTGAGTTGTGCGGAACAAGATGGGTTATCACAGCGTGTCGCCGCCTCTTCTTCATCTCTAACGAGGTCTGATTCACAGACAGGACATTGCGTTGGAAACTGAAAAACGTGCGCATCTTCGGGGCGATCTCGCAGGATGGAAGACACGACTTTAGGAATCACATCGCCGCCTTTTTCAAGCACGACGAGGTCACCTATGCGGATATCTTTGCGCGCAATTTCGTCGGCGTTGTGGAGGCTGGCACGACTTATGGTCGATCCGGCAAGAGCGACGGGCTGCAAAATGGCTACAGGCGTGATTGCACCCGTACGTCCGATTTGTAGTTGAATGTCGGTTAATCGCGTTT
>CEUU01013503.1_pt1 | contig 16198 bp, 16 predicted proteins | sample 531321 | NCBI WGS metagenome assembly CEUU01 (sample SAMEA2622658, study PRJEB7988) | marine metagenome | isolation source: saline water (ENVO:00002010), including
CAAATCTTAACCAAATATAAATTAACATTGCAAATACAGCTACGAGAATGGCTATAGTTCCTGATTGAATCAGTTCGCCACTTACTTTAGGACCAACAACCTCAGTTCTTCTAAAATTAATTGTCTCACTAATATCATTCATTAATTTTTGTTTTACAATCTCAAGTACGTTTTGCTGAATCTGATCGCCACCTTGCTGCTGTTCAATTCTTATTAAGAGATTTTTGTCAGAGCCAAATTCCTGAACTTGTATATCTCCAAGTGAAAGTGAATTTAAGCTTGATCGAACTTCAGAAATCTCAATTTTGTTCTGTGTTTCAATTTCTATTAATGTTCCGCCTTTAAAATCAATTCCAAAATTAAGACCATTCAAAAAAAATAATCCAATAGATAATAAGATAAGTATAATTGATGTAATAAATGCAACGTATTTACCCTTGAGGAAGTCTATTGAACTTTTAGATAAATCAATCATCAAGTTTTAATCCTACAAAATTTGGTTTTAGTTTTTTAGCGCTCATAGAGATAAAAAAACGAGTTAATGTGAATGCTGTAAAAACAGAGGTGAATATGCCTATAGCTAATGTGATTGAAAACCCTCGTACAGGCCCAGACGCCATAAAAAATAAAATTAATGCAGCAATCAGAGTAGTAATATTGGCATCAAGGATTGTCGATAAAGCTCTTTTGTATCCATTTTGAACTGAATTTATCATATTTGATCCATTTCTAATTTCTTCTTTAATCCTCTCAAAAATTAAAACATTGGCATCTACCGCCATCCCTATTGTAAGGATGATGCCGGCTATTCCCGGTAACGTTAACGTAGCTTGAAATAACGAGAGCACACCTAAAACTAGTATTAAGTTTATAATAAGTGCGATATCAGCCAACAAACCAAATCTTCTATAAATAAGGACCATGAAAACAATTACCGCAATGAAACCAATTATAGCTGCATTTTGACCTGCACTAATAGAGTCTGCGCCAAGATCAGGGCCAACCGATCTTTCTTCAAGAATGATTAAAGGCGCTGGTAATGCACCGGCCCTTAAAAGAATAGCTAAATCGTTAGCTTCCTCTGATGTGAATCCACCTGAAATTTGTCCTGATCCACCTAAAATTGCCTCCCTTATAACTGGTGCACTAACTACTTTACCATCAAGAACGATTGCAAATGGTTTTCCAATATTAGATTGAGTAGCTCTGCCAAACTTCTTGGCTCCTATTCTATCAAAACGAAAAGAAACAATGGGTTCATTTGTTTGAGGATCAAAACCAGGTTGAGCGTCAACTAAATTTTCACCCCCAACCATAATTCTTTTTTTAATAATATATTTAAATTCTTCATCTAAATCAGATGGCAAAATTTCAGATCCGATAGGTGCCTTGGCATTATTTGGATCATAACTTACAGACGTATCGACAAGTTGAAATGTTAATTTAGCTGTCTGTCCTAGCAAACTCTTAATTCTATCTGGGCTATCCAATCCTGGTAATTGAATTATTATTCTTGATTCACCTTGTCTTTGAATAGAAGGTTCTTTTGTTCCAAGTTCATCTATTCTTCTTCTTACAATCTCTAACGATTGAGATACAGCATTTATAATTACTTGTTTTTTGAACTTATCACTATAGTAAATTTGAAAGTTGTTATTGTTCTCATCAATTACAATATTTGTTTCATCTCCCATTTGTAACAAATTCTGAGAATTTGACATAGAAAGCTCAAGTATTTTAGACTCAATCTCTCTCGATATTTCAGATGAAGAAAATCTAAGAGTATCATCAACAATTTTGTAATTTATATAATTTATAGAATTAGTTTTAAATAACTTACGAAGATCAGAGTTTAAATTTTCAACCCTTTCAGCAATGATCGCCTCTGTATCAACTTCTAAAAGTAAATGTGAACCACCTTGCAAATCAAGGCCTAGATTAACTTTTTGTTTAGGTAAAATATTAGGAAAGCTATCAACTTGACTTTGAGAAATAAAATTAGGAAGAGCAAATAATAAACCAAGCAAAACAGAAAGGACTATTAGAGCAGTTTTAGATCTAGAAAAGTATAGCATATTTTATTGAGAAGAATTTGCTTTTTCCACCTCTGCAAGAGTAGATTTTATTAATGTTACATTAACACCTGGAGAAATTTCCACCTCAACGTCTGTATCATTAACAACTTTAATAACTTTGCCTTTAATTCCACCTGATGTAATTATTTTATCACCACGCTGAACGGCAGCAACCATTTCTCTATGCTGTTTAGCTCTCTTCTGTTGTGGTCGAATAAGTAGAAAATAAAAAATTGCAAAGATTAAAAATAATGGCAATAACTGAACAAACATTTGCTCCATTTTATTAGTACTCCTTATTTAAATTTAATCGCAATATACAGACTTAGTTTTAATTTTGAACTAAAATAATCACTTAATATCAGTATTTAATGACGTTTTTAGGTAATCTAATGACTGAGAATGTGTGAGATCGATGTGCAAAGGGGTAATTGAGATATATTGATTTGCAATTGCCTGAACATCAGTCATTGAGCTCGATGATGACGTATTTGAATTATTGCTTAAATTTGAAACATTATCTTCTATCCTTCTTTTAAGGCCGAATCTAAATTCATTTTTTTCAACTTCATATAAAACCAGATCATCATTTTCTCTATTTCCCTGTGAAGTAATTTCTAGACCTTTAACGTCTTTACTCAAGCAGTGTGGGAAATTAATGTTCATAAACGTATTATCTGACCAGCCAATGCTTGTTAAATTTGACAGTATTTCTTTTAAAAATTTTTTTGATGAGTCCCATACAATTTCATTTTTTTTACCACTCTCATAATTCTGACTGATTGCTATTGATGGAATTTTTCTTATGATTCCCTCCATGGCTGCAGCAATTGTTCCAGAATAAGTAACATCTTCACCTACGTTGCAACCACTATTAATTCCAGAAAAAATTATGTCAGGTGATTTTTCTTTTAATACCTTCTGAATTCCTATGACCACACAGTCACTTGGTGTTCCATTTACTGAAAATACTCTTTCATCATGTTTTTTTAAAGTAAGACTATTCTGAAATGAAAGCGCATGAGAGGCCCCACTCTTCTCAAACTCTGGAGCAACTATCCACACATCATTTGAAAACTCTTCAGAGATCTCTTTTAATAACATAATGCCTGCAGAGTTATATCCGTCATCATTAGTAATCATTATACGTGCGTTGCTCAGATCTATCTTTGACATAATATAATATTTAAATTAGGTGGAGATTAAATCTACTCCATGCATGTAAGGTTTGAGTGCATCAGGAATATCAATAGATCCATCCTCATTCTGATAATTTTCCATCACTGCAATTAATGTTCTTCCTACAGCTAATCCTGACCCATTTAAAGTATGAATAAATTTTGATAATTTATTTTCTTTATATTTAGAGTTCATCCGTCTTGCTTGAAAGTCACCACAATTTGAGCAACTTGAAATTTCACGGTATGCTTTTTGACCAGGCAACCATACTTCAATATCGTAGGTTTTTCTGGCAGCAAATCCCATATCTTGTGATGATAAAACAACTACTCTATAATGAAGGTCTAATCTCTTAAGCACTTCTTCAGCGCAGCTCAACATTCTTTCGTGTTCTTGATTAGACTTTTCTTCAGAAGTCAGACTTACTAATTCGACTTTGTAAAATTGGTGTTGTCTCATAATTCCTCGGGTATCCTTACCTGCGGCACCAGCTTCAGATCTGAAGCATGGAGTTAACGATACAAATCTTTTTGGTAGTTCGCTATAGTCAACTGCTGTCTCGCGGGTCATATTAGACAACGGGACTTCAGCTGTTGGAATTAACCAATAATCATTGGTAGTTTTGAAAAGTTCATCTGCAAATTTAGGTAAAGTACCAGTACCAAACAAGGCTTGGTCTTTAACTAAAATTGGAACAGAAATTTCCTCATAACCAAATTCTGATGTATGCAAATCGAGCATGTAGTTTGCTATAGCTCTTTCTAGTTTCGCTAATAAACCAGATTGAATTACAAATCTTGAACCAGAAATTTTAGAAGCTCTGTCAAAACTCATCAAGTTCAGATTTTCACCTAGTTCAAAGTGCTCCTTAGGCTCAAAATCAATTTTTTTCTTGTTACCCTCTACTTTAATTTCTTTATTGAAACTTTCATCACCAACGGGAACAGACTCATCAGGTATATTTGGAATACGTGATAAACAATCATCGATTTTTTTTTGAGAATCTCTTTGTTTAACCTCTAATTCTTGTAATTTATCTTTAAGATTAGAAACCTCATTTTTATATTTATTAGCTTCATCAATCTTGCCAGATGCTGATAATTCTCCAATTTTTTTTGATTTCTCATTTCTTGCCTCTTGAATAGTTTGCAGTTCTTTTATTATTTCTCGATTTTCCTTATCAAGCATAAGAACAGTTGCGGATATTTCATCTTGACCCCTCTTTTTAAGGGCTTCATCTAAAAAACTTGGGTTATCTCTAATTAATTTTAAATCAATCATATGTAATACTTAAGACTCGTTTCTTTTTCTTTCGATCAACTTTACCGCAAATATTGAAAGTTCATACAATATAAGAATTGGTATTCCAAGTCCAATTTGAGAAATTGGATCTGGAGGTGTTAAAATTGCCGCTACTGCAAAAACACCAACAATTACATATTTTCTATTCTTTCTAAGTCCTTCAGAGCTGGCAAATCCCATTCTAGCTAAAAGAGTTAAAATTACTGGCAATTGGAAGCTTAATCCAAAAGCAAATATCAATCGCATAACTAAACTTAAATATTCATTTACCTTAGCTTCTAATTGAATTGGCAATGATCCATCACCACCAATTGACTCAAAAGAAAGAAAAAACTTTATAGCCAGCGGCATAATAAAATAATAAACAAGCGCTGCTCCGATAAAAAATAAAATTGGAGTTGCAATTAAATAAGGCACAACAACAGATTTTTCATTTTTATAAAGTCCTGGTGCTACAAAAATCCATATTTGAATTAAGATAAATGGCAAAGCAATAAATATTGAAGCAAATAGCGCTACTTTTAAATAAGTAAAAAAAGTTTCATGGAGAGCCGTAAATATTAAACGTCGACTTTCATCTCCTGATACAGCATCAGCATATGGCTGTACAAGAAAGTTATATATACTGTCAGCAAATATGTAGGCCGCTACAAATAACACAGAAATTAGAATTAAGGATTTAATAAGTCGAGATCTTAACTCAACTAGATGCTGAATAAGAGGTTGTTTACTTTCATCAATATTCTCAGTTTTTTGACTCATCTTCTTTTTCTTTACTTTCAGTATCTAGAATTGATTTATTGATGGACTCTCTCATTTCTTCAGTAAATCTCTTTGGTTTTTTTCTTTCAACAGATGATTTTATTTCATCAATGCCAGTATCAGCCGCTATTTCGTTTATACTTGATCTAAATTCACGAGAAAAGTTTTTGATTTTTGTCCACCATCGTCCAAATGTTCTTAGTACTGTAGGTAATTCTTTGGGGCCAACAAAAATTATTATTAATGCTGCAATAACTAAATACTCTACTCCACCGATTCCAGGTAACATGCTTTTATAATTTAGGGTTACTCTTTAGAAGAGTTATCGTCAGATTTATTTATTGATTTTGTCTCGTCTTCGTCGTTTATGCCTTTTTTGAAACTTTTTACACCTTTTGCAACATCACCCATTAACTCAGAGATTTTTCCTCTACCAAATAAGATTACTAGAAGCGCAACTACAATTAAAATCTGCCAGAAACTGATACCCATATTAGCCTCACTAAATATTTATATGTTCATTATATATATACTATTCAACTTTAAACAATACAATTAACTAATTCCTAAATACTATTGAATTTTAACTGCTTTTTCTTTGCTGAGGTGGGTTATGTCTTTTGCTACACCACTTTGTTTTATCATGCCGTTTTCGAGCACAATAACTCTATCTGACATAGCCAAAGCATCGTCTATATCATGCGATACAATTATGGAGGTTGTATTGTTGTCTTTTAATATTTTTTTAGTTTCTATTCTAAGCTGCACAGTTAGTGATTGATCTAAAGTCCCGAATGGTTCATCCATCAATAATATTTTTGGCTTAGGCGCCATTGCTCTTGCTATAGCAACGCGTTGCTGTTCACCACTTGATATTTCATGAGGAAAATTGTGAGCATATCTATCGACCCTAAACAATTTTAAAATATTCATTGCAGTATCAATATTTTCTTTTTTTGAATTGTTTAAACCAAACATAACATTTTTAATAATTGTAAGATGTGGAAACAGAGCTCTTTCTTGTACAACTAAGCCTACGTTTCTCTTTTCAGTTGGTATTGTGTGTAAATAATCTGAAACAATCTTATTATTTATTTGGATGCTACCATTAGTTTCTTTTTCTAAGCCAGCAATAATTCTTAGAAGTGTAGTTTTACCACAACCAGATGGTCCGAGTATTGACAGGATTTCACCTTCTTTAATTTCTAAATCGATATTGGTTAAAACAGTTTTATTCTTTATGTAAGAATGACTTAAATTTTTTATCTCAAGCGTCGACATGGCTAGATTTCCCTACTTGCTGGTCTAGAATTTCTTATTATTCTAGTCAAAATTATAATTGGAATCAATCCTACAGCTACAATAGCAATTGAAGGTGCGGCAGCATCAAACATTCTTTCTTCTGCCGCAAAAATATATGTATATACGGCAAGAGTATCAAAATTAAATGGTCTTAAAACAAGTGTGGCAGGCAGTTCCTTTATTACTTCAGAAAAAACAAGTAATAAACTTGTAAGTAAGCTAGTTTTCAGTAAAGGCGAATGGATATAAGTTAACATGGACCATCCAGAGCTCTTCAGAGTTCTAGATACATCGTCAATTTTATGATTAATCCTGTGATAGCCTGACTCAAGTGCAGAATTAGATAATGCATAAGATTTAATGACATAAGCAAAGACTAGTCCAACAAGACTGCCTGTTAGTACCAGATTAAAAAATTCAATTGTTAAAGCTCTATCAATAAACGTTAAAAATTGCATGATACCTATAGCAAGTATTAAGCCTGGAACAGCGTAACCAACCGTAAGAAATGAGCTCATGTTGGCAAGGAGTTTATTTTTTTTATATCTAGTTGAGAAGTTAATCAGTAGTGCCAAAATAGTTGTCAAAACTGCCGCTAAAAATGCTAGTGAAAGAGTGTTCCAAGCAGTAGTAATAAATTTATAATTAAAGAAATCGAGTTTATAGTTCAGTGCCCAATAGGTAAGCTCCATAACTGGAAGAACAAAGCCTATGAAAATTGGAATAAAACAAGCTAAAAATGCAGAGGCATTATTAATTCCATTTAATTTATTGATTTTAATAGGACGAAAAACTGACATCGAATTAGAGTAAGTTGCTTTTCGTCTTGAATATCTCTCAATTACTAAAAAAATTATTACAAATAAAAGTAAGCATGAAGCTAATTGCATTGCTGTATCTATATCATAAAGGCCATACCAAGTTCTAAATATTCCAGTAGTAAATGTTGATATTGCAAAATGATCTACGGCTCCAAAATCTGATAAAGTTTCCATTAAGACCAGCATCACACCAGCTATAAGTGCCGGTCGTATCATTGGAATTCCTAATCTGAAGAAAACTTGAGTCTTATTTAATCCGAGAGTTCTTCCTGCTTCAATAATTGACCTTGATTGATTTATAAAGGCCATTCTAGATACAAGATAGACATAAGGATATAAAGTGAATGAAAAAACAATTATAGCTCCTGGAACATTTCTAACTTTTGGAAACAAGGTAAAATCCCTTCCAAGATTAAATATGTCCCTAACTAAGTTATTTGCTGTTCCAAAAGTGTCAAATAAACCTGTGAATGTATAAGCCAGGATATAAGGAGGTACAGCCAAAGGTAATATTAATGCCCATTCAAAAAAATTTTTTCCAGTAAAATCATGATTAGTAACAAGCCAGGCTGTACTTGTTCCAATTATTGAAACAATGATACCAACACCAATAACAAGGTAGATGGAGTTGCTTATGTATAAGAAAAGAACATGATTATACAAATGAGACCAGTTATCATTATAAGTTCCAGTCAAACTGAATAAAACTATTGCAACAGGAGTTACAAAAAGAATGAATAATAAAAATGGCGTTGTATGCCAAAATGTTAAATTAAATGACCTCATTTACTACCTTAATATAAGCTTATCTAAGGTAATTCTAGTGAAAATTAATCAATCAGCTTGGCATTAATAGTTGATATATAAGGAAAAAAATAATAAATTCAGTTTAGAATTATTTTAAAAAAAAATGCAAACTAATAAACACATTTTTGATAAATTAAAGTTTTCGGGATTAAGAGCTACTAAACAGAGACTTAAAATTGCGAATATACTTTTTGAAAAAAATAAAACGTTTCACTTTTCTATAAGTCAATTAGCTAATTTAATAAATAAAAGGTATGGAGATACAGTAGCTTTGGCAACTGTTTATAACACTGTGCATGCTTTTAAAAATCATGGATTCTTAAAAGAAATAGCTATTAATTCGGAACATAGTTATTTTGATACTAATACAACTAATCATCACCACTTTTACGATGTTGACAAAGATGAGTTATCAGACATTGAAAACAATGATGTAAGCCCCATCAAAATAAAGAAAACAATACCTGGCAAAAAAATTAAATCAATTGAAGTTCTCGTTAAAATTTCATCAGAAAATTAATTATATTTTTTATAATCTCACATTATTGACTTTTAATTAGAACGATTATAAATTAGCTCTATGGGAACTAGAGAGAGAGAAGACGCCTTTAAAAGCGAGGAGCTTGGTAAGTGTCCTTTTACTGGTGCCGGAACACCGGCAAAGGAACAGGCTGGAAAAGGTACTGGTAACAGACAGTGGTGGCCAAATAGTCTAAATTTAAAAATACTTGGATTACATTCAGAGCTTGTGAATCCAATGGATAAAAAATTTAACTACGCCAAAGAATTCAAAAAACTTAATTATAAAGCACTTAAAAAAGATTTAAATAAGTTGATGACTGAGTCGCAAGATTGGTGGCCAGCCGATTACGGTCATTACGGACCTTTATTTATTAGACTTTCATGGCATGCTGCTGGTACATATCGAACAGGTGATGGAAGAGGTGGAGCAGGAACGGGCAATCAGAGGTTTGCACCATTAAATAGTTGGCCAGATAACGTCAACTTAGACAAAGCAAGATTGCTTTTATGGCCTATTAAACAAAAATATGGAAACAAAATTTCTTGGGCAGATTTATTCGTGCTTGTCGGTAATGTCGCATTAGAATCAATGGGATTTAAAACATTTGGTTTTGGTGGAGGAAGAGAAGATATTTGGGAACCAGAAGATGATATATACTGGGGATCTGAAAAAGAGATGCTCGCTGTTGAAAGATACAGCGGTAAAAGGGACTTAGAACAACCTCTTGGAGCTTCTCATATGGGCTTGATATACGTGAATCCTCAAGGCCCTGATGCAAATCCAGATCCACTGTTAGCTGCTCATGACATTAGAGAGACATTTGGAAGAATGGCAATGAATGATTATGAGACTGTGGCATTGGTTGCAGGTGGTCACACATTTGGAAAATCACATGGTGCAGCATCAGAGTCACATAAAGGACCAGATCCAGAAGCATCGAGATTGCAAGATCAAGCAACTGGATGGAACAGCTCTTATAAATCTGGGAAAGGTGTTGATACTATCAGCAGCGGAATCGAGGGCACGTGGACACAAAACCCAATCAAGTGGGATATGGGTTATTTTGATTGCTTATTTAATCACGAGTGGGAGCTAACAAAAAGTCCTGCAGGTGCGCACCAATGGACTCCAAAAAAGAATGGTCAAGCTATTAAACAAGTTCCTGATGCTCATGATCCTAATAAAACACATGCTCCTATGATGCAAACTACAGATTTATCATTACGAATGGATCCAAGTTATGGACCTATATCAAAACACTTCTTTAATAATCCATCTGAATTTGCAGACGCTTTTGCAAGAGCTTGGTTTAAGCTCACGCACAGAGATATGGGGCCAAAAGCTTGCTACCTCGGAAGTGAAGTGCCAAAAGAAGAGTTGATATGGCAGGATCCAATACCAAAACAAAAATACAAACTAACTAAAAATGATATTAAAAAACTTAAGTTAGAGATTTCAAAATCTAAGATTTCTAATTCAAATCTTATATCAGCAGCGTGGGCTTCAGCATCCACTTACCGAAATTCTGATCGAAGAGGTGGAGCAAATGGAGGAAGAGTTTCTCTAGAGCCACAAATAAACTGGGAAGTCAATAATCCCTCAAAACTTAAGAAAACGATCAATGCACTAAGTAAGATTAAAAATGATTTTGATAAATCTAAAAAGTCAGTTTCATTAGCTGATCTAATTGTATTGGGTGGAAGTGTTGGAATTGAGAATGCAGCTAAGAAAGGTGGATCAAAAATTGAAGTCCCCTTTTCTCCTGGACGTGGTGATGCTAGACAAAATCAAACTGATGTTAATTCATTTAACTTATTAGAGCCCCAGGCTGATGGATTTAGAAACTATCAAAATAATAAGAAATCAATTACTTCAACTGAGGAAAAATTATTAGATAAGGCCAATTTAATGGGATTAACTGCTCCTGAAATGACAGTATTAATTGGTGGTCTTCGAGTTTTGGATACGAATTTTGACAACTCTAATGTTGGAGTATTTACGAAGAAAAAAGGTACATTAACCAATGATTTCTTTATAAATCTTTTAGATATGAAAACGACTTGGAAAGAAGTTGACAAGAAAGAGCAGTTTTTTATTGGAAAAGATAGAAAAACTGGAAAAGAAAAGTGGAAAGCGTCCAGAGTAGACTTAATTTTTGGCTCTAATTCTCAATTACGTGCTCTTGCGGAGGTTTACGCTTGCTCAGACTCTAAACCTAAGTTTTTGGCTGATTTCACTAAAGCCTGGACAAAAGTTATGGATTCTGATCGATTTGACCTGAAATTGAATTAAATAAACTAAGATGACACAACTAAGTTTTGAAGACTTTTATAAAGTGCCTGAGATGCAATTTGATATTGATAGGCTTAGAGAAGATTTAGATAGAGTACTTGAGAAAAAAGGTTTTGACTCTCTTGGTTTATCTCATTTTGGCGCAATCCCAGTTAATCAGATCCCGAATGATGAGGAGTCTATCAAAGGCCATAATATGAGAGGTATTTATTGGACAACTCCTGATGAGAGTGGAAAGGAAGTGGCCAGAGATATAAATATTGATGAGGAAAAATATACTCAAGTTGTCCCAGATTTTCAGAAAACTTATTTTGAAGATGTTGTTAGCAAGTTGCGAAGCAGATTTAAAATCGGTCGCATAAGAATATTGCTTAAAGAACCAAGATCAACTTTAAGTTGGCATCGTGACCCTGAATGTAGACTGCACATTCCAATAATTACAAATCCAGGCTGTTCAATGGTAATAGAAAATGTTGCAAAACACCTACCAGCAGATGGATCTGTCTGGATTACAAATAACACAAAATATCACAATTTTTTCAATGGTGGTGAGCAAGCTAGAATACATCTTGTAGCCTGTATGCTGGAAAGTCCTTTTAAGAATTAGTATCCTTTCCTCACTTTTTTAAAGAGGTAATTTGACCTAGGATACTAATGAGAAGAAGAGACGGTGGCCAAATTACCCCTTATGAATGACTAACTTATTGCCATCCAACTCGATCCATCAACTTAACAGCTGTTGGATTGAATTCACCATAACTTGCTACTGGTGTAGCGTCTTCTTTAAAACCAGTACCAAATTGATTAATTAAATCACTCGGAGCAACACCTTCACGCATTGGGTATTCGTAAGTATTGTTTACAATGTGTGCTTGTGCTTCTTCGCCAAGTAAAAATTCAATGAATTTCACTGCATTAGATTTGTTTGGTGCATTTTTCATTAGACCAGCTCCACTAACATTTATGTGTGCGCCACGTCCGTCTTGACCTGGGAAATGCAACTGTACTTTTCTAGCAGCAGCTTGTTGTTCTTCACCTTTTTTACCTGATAGCATCAGACCAATATAATAGCTGTTCGCTATAGCAATATCCGCTTCGCCATTTGCAACAGCCATAATTTGTGCTCTGTCGTTACCTTCAGGTTTTCTCGCGAAGTTACCAACGAAGTCTTTAGCCCAAGCTTCGATTGTAGCTTCACCATGATTAGCAATCAAAGATGAAACAAGAGATTGGTTGTACATGTTACCTGAACTTCTGATAGCTATTCTACCTTTCCACTTTGAGTCAGATAGATCTTCATAAGTAAGACCAGCCATTTCAGCTTCTGAAACATTTAATGGATTGTAATAAATAACCCTTGATCTTTTTGCGATACCAACCCATTCATTATTTGGGCCTCTCAGATTGGCAGGCACTATATTGTCAACCATGCTTGAATTAATGCTTTGGAACATTCCATCTTTTTGAACTTTCCATAAGTTACCAGCGTCAACCGTAATAAATACATCAGCTGGTGAATTAGCTCCTTCAGAAGCCAATCTCTCCATAAGCGCTTTACCTTTACCAGATACAACATTAACTTTTATGCCAGTCGCATCAGTAAATTTTTGATAAAGAGCATCATCAGAGTCGTAATGCCTAGCAGTGTATAAGTTCACTTCACTGGCATAAGCTGCACCGACTGTTACAAAAGTGATAACAGCAGCAGCAAAGATTCTAAAAATACCGTTCATAATATTTTCCTTTTAAATGATAATAATAATCATTCTCATATATACTATTGCAAATGATTATCAATAGCAAAAATGTCACGCTTAGTGATTTGAATTAAAGTGAGGAAATAAATTTAAGTAATTGATTTCTTTGATTAATATCCAAATTCTTAAATTTATTTTTTGACTCAAGAGATTCACCGCCGTGCCATAATATAGCCTCTTCAAGTGATTCAGCTCTCCCATCATGAAGATATGACTCTCTTCCACTAACAATTTTAGTTAGGCCAATACCCCAAAGTGGTGGAGTTCTCCATTCATTACCTTCAGCTTCAAACTCTGGAACTTGATCGGATAATCCGTCGCCCATATCGTGTAACAAAAAATCAGAATACGGCGATATAATTTGATTATTTAAATTTTCAAAAGGGCCATCACTTCTAGTAATATGTCTTTCTACATGACATGAATTACAACCAACCTCATAAAATATCTTTTTTCCAGCAATCACATCAGCTTTTTTTTGATTTCTAGCAGCTGGCACACCCAACTGAGATGAGTAGAAAGTGACAAGATCAAGTTGGTCATTTGATACTTCAAAGTTGTCATAAATTTCACTATTACCACTTACTGAATTGTTGCAATCAAGTTGCGTTTCTGTGCAATTACTTGCATTGGGATAAAATTTATTTGAAAGACCCATATCGTGATAAAAGGCATCAGCAGTTTGTTGCAATACAGTTGGTTGTGATGCCTTCCAGCCAAATCTACCTATTTTAAATTTGCTTTCTTGCATGTCCCACGTGACATTTGCTTTTCCCGAAATTCCATCACTATTAGAGTCATCAATATCTTGTAGTTTTAAAATATCTTCCTCAGCGATATTTTCAATTAAACCTAGACCTATCATAACCTGTGCAATTCTAATAGAGCTGCTTGTATTCGGCTCAAGATCTCCGTAATTGAGTTTGTCTATTATTACTTTTGGTTTTTTTAGCTGAACAATGGTTCCATCGTCATAAGCCACATTCATAAACTCATATTCTATAGAGATTTGTGCTTCTTCAAGAACGTCTTCTGTTGAGAATTCACTTAATTGTCCGCCATACGTACTATCATTATGATTTTTTTCATTAGTATTTTCAATTTTAGTTGGTTGACCTATTTGAATTACAGCTGAGATCAAATCTTCATCTATCTCAAGTATTGGCAAGTGTCCTCTTCCATCAGATATGTGACAGCCATCACAAGATGTAGAACTAAAAAATGGTCCAAGACCATCTTTGGCAATATTTTCCGATGTAGCTGCATCTTCCCAAATTCGTCTAAAAAGAGAGTTTCCTACCAGAAAATTTATTCTTAAATTTTTATCAAGATTCCTCGCAGGTAAAGAGTAACTATTCTTGTTCTTAACAAAATTTGTTGTCTTACCTCCTGACATGTGGGTATCTGCATAAGCAGAAAAACTACAAATTTGGTAAACTATTATTATAAATAGATATTTAACTAATTTAATCACTCATAGAGATTAAAAGTTAGTCGGCTTCATGTCCACTTTGAATTAAGTCATCTATATTTTCATCTTCACCAAATGGCTCAATTTGAGATTGATCAATCTCTTTAGGCTCTTTTATATCCAAATTAGGAGGTAAACGACTCTCTAAAAGTCCTGCAGCCTTGAGTTCTTCCAGGCCAGGCAAATCTGAAATTTGCTCAATATTAAAGTATTCTAAAAATCTCTCAGTTGTCCCATATATAATGGGACGTCCTGGCACTTTTTTTCTACCTATGGGTCTTACCCAATTAAGTTCCATCAAAACATCTAAGGTTCCAGGGCTGAAGTGAACTCCTCTTATATCTTCAACTTCTGCTCTTGTAACTGGTTGATGATAGGCAATAATTGACAATGTTTCAGTTGCAGCTTTAGATAATTTTCTCTGAACAATTTTTTCCTTTTTCATCATTGGTGATAAATCAATTGCAGTTTTAAAGCTCCATTTATTACCTGTTTTGACAAGGTTTACACCACGACTTTCGTATTGAGCTTTTATTAGATTTAACAATTTAGTTAAGTTAGCGCCTTTAGGCAATCTTGCCTTGAGACTTTCCGCATCTAAAGGTTCATTGGCCGCAAAGAGTAAGGCTTCGAGAATTCTTAAATTTTCCCGATGCTCTGATGGAAAATCCATTACATTACTTGTTTTACTTTCTTCAGACATCACTTATTTTAGGTAAATCCTCTTCTTGTTTATTTTTTATAAATACAGGACCGAAAGGCATTAATTGCTGAACTTCGAGAATACCCTCTCTAACTAATTCCATCGCGGCCGCAAGTGTTCCAGCAACTCCAGAGCGGGCATTTTTTCCTGAAGAAAATTCTGTAGGTAAAAATTTTTCTAATCTTGTCCATTCAGGAACATCACCTATCATTCTTTGGAGGCGGGTTAATGCATCTTCCATCGAGAATACTGCTGGTCTTTGTATTGTCATAGATGAGTATGCTGATTTATATCTTTGATCAGCATAAGATTTTAATAAATCGTAATAATTTAGATAATATTCTGGAGTGCGAATAAGTCTTATTCCCTCTGGCATTCCTCTATTAAAAAAATCAGTGTTTAGTTTTGGTAAATTCATAAGTTTTTCAGATGCTTGTCTTATTGCTTCAAGTTTTTTTAATTGAAATTTTAATCTTTCAGCCATTTCTTCTGCTGTTAATTCCTCACCTGACTCCTCTCTTGGTATAAGAAGGTTAGATTTTAAGTAAGCAAGCCACGCAGCCATAACTAAATAGTCAGCAGCTAGTTCAAGATTTTTATCTCTGACCCTTGCAATAAATTCTAAATATTGTTCAGTTAATTGCAGAATTGAAATCTGCATCAAATCCACTTTTTGAGATTTAGCTAGTGCTAACAATATATCCAAAGGCCCCTCATAAGCCCCTAGGTTGACGATTAAATCGTCAGAGGATAATTGAGGAGAGTTTTCGTAAGTATCTGATTTAACTTCCATTTTAATATTTATTATGATTCCTGAAGAGAAATCAATTTGATTTATTTACTATTCTTGCACCTTAATCAACAATTCATTCAATTCTTCATCAATCAATTTTGTATCACATTTATTTTCTTTAAATATTATGCTAGTTAAGTCTTCTTGATGAGTTATTGGATAATGTTTTTTTTCAATACAGTTTGCTATCTCATTCATTTCATTGATGTTTCCATTACAGTGAAGGACTATATCGCATCCTGCTTCAAGTGCTTTAGATGATGCTTCTTGCAAAGGTAAATTTATTGCCTTCATAGAAATATCATCTGTTATCAGTGTTCCTTTGAACCCTATTTCATCTCTAAGTACTTGATTGATAATTTTTTTTGAGAAAGTGCATACATTTTGTTCGTCAATATCAGAATAAATAAT
>CEUU01008151.1_pt1 | contig 16121 bp, 8 predicted proteins | sample 531321 | NCBI WGS metagenome assembly CEUU01 (sample SAMEA2622658, study PRJEB7988) | marine metagenome | isolation source: saline water (ENVO:00002010), including
TGGTAATTCAATTTCCTCAGCTATGCTTAAAGTATTATCTGAAGGAGTGTCTCTACCGATTGTGAGGAAAGGGATACAAGAAAGATCAGAAGAATTGCTATTAAAGTTATGAACTTGTATTGCCAGTATATTTTGCCCTTCATTGACCCATGATTCCGTTGAATCAATCCAAAATAAAGATGGATCCCCTCCATTTATCATTTCAGCCTCTCTCCATGTTACGGTTCCTTGATTAAATGGCGGAGGGCTACCATTAATGTTATCCCGAGCAATCTCATTCCCATTTAGATAAGCAACAAATCCATCATCATAATCAATATGGAAAGCTATCTTTTTTATTTGTTCAAAATCTGTAATGGAAAACGGTTTCACCAAGTATACGGATATTGTATTTGAAATTTCCGTGTTATCATCGCCATCACCATAACCAAAGCCACTTGGACCGATACTCCAATTACTGACATTGAAGCCAGGTTGGTTCCAATTTGAGGGAAGCTCTTGATTTGGAACAAAATAATACCAGGGATCACCTACATCAATAACAGTTTCCCATCCAGATATCATATCACTTCGGTCTTTATCTGAAGCCATAATTAATAAAAAGCTTTCAGGTTCTAAAACTACATTAGGTATTTGCCACTTATATAGATCTTCCAGGTCATCCGATAAACCCCATCCATTTAAGGAAATGTTACTAGGTGTAGGATTATATAGTTCAATCCAATCTGGAGTCTCGCCATCTTCATCATAATAACTACCTTGATTTGATGATACTATTTCATTCAATTGTACGTTTTGAGATAAAGCGAATGATACAATGAAAAATGAGAAAACTAGCTTTTGACACATTTAAAATAGTTACCTATTCATACGATAAACCAAACCCAAACTTAAATAATGGATCATAACTACTGTCTCCGTAATTAATAGGTATTTGCTTCATTGATCTAGGCCATGTCATAGATAGCTTACCAGTAAAATCAAAATCTCCAAAAAGAACATCTGAAATACCCTCCCCCTCTGTACCTGGAAGCCAAGCAGCGATAAACGCATGACTGCTATCTAATTCTTTATTTATAATCATTGGCCGTCCGGATATCAAAATAACGACATATGGTATTTTTGCACGCTTAACCTTTTCTAATAATTCCCTGTCTTTTTTAGATAATAACAGAGAATCTCTGTCTCCTACTCCTTCAGTATATGGTTCTTCACCTATCGCTACTACAATAATATCAGATCCTAATAAATTATCTGCATTTTTTGAATAACGTATGCTACTAGAATCACTAACAGCAGATTTAAATGCATCTAAAATTGTAGTCCCGGGTGTTATGTCGCCAGAGCCACCTTGCCAATGAATTGTCCATCCGCCGCATTGAAAGCCTATATTATCTGCATGATCACCAACTAAAGTAATTTTTTTGCCAACTTTTTTTAAAGGCAATATTTTATTTTCATTTTTTAAAAGCACTAAAGATTTGCGAACACTTTCTCTAGCTAGATCTCTATGGCTTTTAGACCCAAGAACATTTTTGTTAGATGGATTTTTAATAGGAGCATCAAAAAGACCAATTTGTTTTTTTACTTTTAAAATCCTATGTACAGCATCATCAATTCTTTCTATTGGAATGGCGCCTTCTTTAACAGCCTCAATCGCTAATCTAATAAAATCATCGTATGAATTGTCATCTGGGTTAAGGCTCCCGGGGACCATATTCATATCAATACCAGCATTAATAGATTGAATGATGCAAGTCTTATAGTCTTTATCTATTTCATTTATACCTGCCCAATCTGAAATAATGATGCCATCAAATTTTAATTCTTTTCTAAGTACATCGTTGATTAGATATTTATGGCCATGTAGCTTCTTACCTTTCCAACTATTATAAGAGATCATTATACTTCCTACTCCTGCTTTAATAGATTCTTTAAATGGTTTTATGTACTTACTCCTTAGTTCTTCTTCTTCTAAAAGAACATCACCTCGATCAATTTTATACCAGTTTGTACCCGTTCCAAATACAGTATTACCATCCCCAACAAAATGCTTTGCGCAAGCTAGTAAAGAATTTTTGTTCAAAGTTCTACCTTGATATCCAATTGTTGATGCCACTCCAAGTTCAGTTACTATATCGGAATCCTCAGAAAAACTCTCATATGTTCTACCCCACCTTTCATCTTGAGCTACCGCGACACAAGGCGCAAACGTCCAATCTAAACCAGTTGCTTTAACTTCGTCTGCAGTTGCAGCAGCAATTTTTTGTACAAGCAGTTTATCATTAGCACAGCCTAGGCCAATGTTATGGGGGAACATTGTAGCTCCAAAAACATTATTATGCCCATGAACTGCATCGATACCATAAATTAAAGGAATTTTGAGCCTTGTTTTAAGCGCTTCTTTTTGAAAACCATTATAAAGATCTACCCAAGAAGAAGGTTGATTTGTAGGTGGCGTAGAGCCACCTCCACTTAGTATAGAACCAAGAAAATACTTTGTTATATCTGACTTATCCTTAAGGTATCGATAATCAACTTGAGTCATTTGCCCAATTTTTTCTTCTAAAGTCATCTCTTTAATTAATTCAGTTATATATTTATGATCACTATTTGAGCAGCTAAATAGTGAAATGAATAATACGAAAACTGTAGTATTGAATGTTCTATTTAAAATTTTATTCATAGTGGTTTATATTTCTCTTTTAAAAATTTAAAAATCAAGCTCCCAAGCTTTTATTCCTTATAATTAGCGTTTTAATTAATTTAGTTGTCTATTTGTACTATATGAATACAATATGTATCATCCAAAAATTTAACACTTAGGAAACTCGTTAACAGCACTGTCATGAAAAAACTTTTATTACTCCTACTAATAGTTCACAAACTATCAGCAATTGAATTCTTGAAAACCAGTGGCGATACAATTGTTGATGAGAATAATAAAAAAGTGCTCTTAAAAGGGTTTGGCCTTGGGGGGTGGGTTGTTCTAGAAGGATATATGTGGAACTGCTTTATCGAGCACGCTTCAACCTCTAGAATGGAAAATTCAATTAATTACTTGGTTGGTGAAGAAAAGAAAAATCAATTTTTCAATCTGTATAGAAAAAATTATATTACAGAAAAGGATGTTAAATATATTTCAGACAATAATTTTAATGCATTACGAATTCCACTTCATTATAGAGATTTTTCGCCTGGATTTTTAGAATTTAGTACGAAAGGTTTTGAGTTATTAGACTCGCTTATAACTTGGGGGAATAGACATAGTATTTATCTCATTCTTGATATGCATGCAGCTCCTGGTGCTCAAAACACAAATGATTTTTCAGATTCTGAAATAAATGGAGATTCTGAACTTTTTACTAACTATACAAACCAAAGATGGCTAGCCTCTACCTGGAAATACATCGCAAATTATTACAAAGATGAGGCTGTAATTGCGGGCTACGACTTATTAAATGAGCCAGCAAGAGCTGGCGTAGCTAATACTCTCAGAAATATATATGAACAGACTATTGATTCCATTAGAGCTGTAAACCAAAAACACATAGTTTTCATTGAAGGGAATTGGTATGGTAATGATCATACCGGTTTATTGCCTCCTTTTGATTTAAACATGGTTTACAGTTTTCATCATTATATTGGCGGGATTGAAGACACTTTAACTATGTATAATCAATATAGAAATGGAATTGCTTTACAATACAATGTACCACTTTGGGTAGGAGAATTTGGTGAAAATTCTAATTATTGGGGTAATGGAATTAAAGATTTTTTTAACAGAAATGAGATAGGATGGAGCTGGTGGAACTTTAAAAGTGTTGAAAGAATTTCTAGTTTATTTAGCTATAAAATAACAGATGAATATCAAAAATTAATTAACTATTGGGGGGGTACTGCTGCAAGACCAGATACCGCAGAAGCTTTTGCAGGATTAATGTCAATGGCAAGAAACCTTCACTTTGATTCTTGTAAAGTAAACATTGGACTAACCAGAGCGTTATCCGATACGATCTACAACTCGGAAAACAAATCATTTTCAAACTTTATTGCACCAGGGTTATTACCTGCGGTCAATTACGATACAGGAAATAATAACGTAGCATATTTTGATAATCAATCAGAAGACCCCAATAAATTTTCGTCCCAAACAAAATCATGGAATAACGGCTGGTCCTTCAGAAATGATGGGGTTGATATAGGCTTTAGCACGGGTGGAACAGGTAATTACCATGTTGGATGGATAGAAAATGGAGAATGGATGAAATATTCGATTTTGTCTGAAGAACCTAATAATTATAAAGTATTTTTAGAGGTATCATCTTATAACAGCAATGGAAGAATTATCGCCACAACTGAATTCGGAGATACTTTAGGCCCTATAAATATTCCAAACACACTAGGATTGGGTGATGGTTGGCGTATAGTTAGCCTAGGAAACATTTCAATTAAAGATGAGATTACTTTAAAAATTGAAGCAATTAATGGGGGTTTTGATTTCAAAAATATTATATTCAACGAAATGGATATATCCTCGATCCCTACCAACTTTAACTTGCTATGCTATCCAAACCCCTTGAATTCAAACTTAAATATTCAATGGGAAAGCTCGTTCGCGAGTAAAACAAAAATAACAATTTACGATTTACTTGGAAGTAAAGTGTTTGAAAAAAACCTTGTTGCTACCAAAGGATTAAATAAATTGAATTGGAATCTAAAATCCTCCCAAGATTATAAAAAAGTTAGTTCAGGAATTTATTTACTAAAAATAAAAAATATTAATTCAGAATTAGTAAAAAAGATAACCTATCTTAAATAAGTAATTTTGGAATAGTATTCATCGTGTCCTAATATAATTTTTAAGAAATACAATCCAGTAGATAAATTTGCTTTAGAAAAATTTATATGTGTTTTACCATTTAGATTGCCCTTATTACGTAGGACCTCATTACCTTTAATATCATAAAAAAGTATTTCAGAAATTTTATCTTCTAAATTTTTAGGTGTTATAAGTGTAAACGAAGAGTTAAAAGGGTTTGGAGAAATTTTAAAATCAATTTTTTTTTTATCAAAAAAACTCTCTGAGACTGACAACTCGCCGCCAGAATATCCATAGGACAGGTTATCAGTAAGACATAAAATCAAAAATCCATCTTGTAAAACAGCATTTTGCTGAACAAACTGAGCATTATTTGCAGACCAAGAATGCGTTGCTTTCTGCCAAATCTGATTATTAAAGAAATCAAAATTATCTTCCCAGGCAAAGCTAAAATTATTAAAACTACCATATGTCCCTTCGCCAGGAGTATAGGAATAATATTTTACCCAGTCATAATATGCATACACTGGAAGAATTGATTCATCAAATTCACCTACCCAGTTTTCCCAAATGGGCTGCCATATATTCATCATAATTTTCTGGCCAGTATTATGTGTTGATACATAATCGTTATAATCTTGCCTAACCAACTCACCATCAATAAAAAACTTTATACTAACCGGAGTCCATTCAAACGCATAAACATGAAATGATTCATAAGGATAAAATAATGTATTTATTATTTCTTCATGATGTGTTTCATATGCAGTTATAATGTTAGTTTGAACGGCATTTGTCAAATTTCCTAATGCCTCAAAATCAATTTCCCTCCAATTTGAAGTACTGCTTTGTCCGTTTGCCCAATAATCATCAATAGTAAAAAAGGACGATACTATTCCAGATCCTACTGCAGTTTTCATTTTTACTTCAAATCGGCCATACAAAAACTCGTCAATTGTACGATATTCTGCTCCTCGATAAGGTTTTTGACAAAATAAAAAATTAAGTAAGAATAGAATAGTCGCTATAAAAAAATGGTAAAATTTCATTCTTTAATATATAGTCTAACGTAGTCAATCACAAAAGATGCTGGGAAAATAGAGTTATCAATTCCCTGAATACCCCCCCATTCACCTCCAATTGCTAAATTAATAATCAGAAAAAAAGGATTATCATATGGCCAATCATTGAATGAGTCGGAATTTTTTGAATAATCAAAATAAAGAATATCATCTATGTATCCTCTAATAAAGTTTTCTCCCCATTCAATTGCATAGTTATGAAATGATGTTTCAAGACTATTTAATTCATAAACTCCTTGTTGACTAGTACCATGAACATTACCATATAAATTTGTATTATGAATACTAAAAAAAACCTTGTGCGGATCAAAACCTACATGCTCCATAATATCAATTTCACCACAATTTGGCCAACCAATTGAATCAATTTTCGAGTTTAACATCCAGATAGCTGGCCAAGTACCAACCCCTGATGGTAGTTTGGCTCTTATCTCCCAATAACCATATTGTAATTCAACTTTATCTTTTGTATTTATTCGACCTGATGTGTAGACAGGGTTGTTAGGATCAAAAGGCATTCCTTTTTTTGCACGTATATATAATTTACCATCTATAACGATTATGTTATCTTTGTTGTCTTCATAGCTCTGACTTTCCTCATTAAATGCACCAGGCCACCATTCTTCAATGTTCCAAAACTTTAAATTAAGACTGTCCAAATTAAACTCATCGTTCCAAAAAAGCTGATAGCCTTCAACAATGCTCTCTTCGAAAAGGCAATTTCCATCATCAACGGTTGCTGTTGAATCATAATTAATTGCACTTATTTCTGTGCAGCCAGAGTACAAACAGCTACCATCATCAATGGTTGCACTTGAGTTATAATTTATAGAGATAGGATCTGAACACCCAAATATATCGTTAGAGCTGACAGATTTATCTTTTTCTGTACAAGAAAAAAAAAGAAAGATACTAATTAAAGGTATGTTTTTGGCCATAATCTAATACATGATCATCAGTTAAAATTGGGAAAGATGGTTCAATTAAAGGATAAGCTTGGTTCGTATAAATAACATTCATATCAATGCTTGTTAATTTAATTTGCTCAAATTTATCCGTGTCAATTTTTATAATGTTTGAATGTAGTTTTTGTAATGAATCTACCTTTGAAGAAAGCTTTATAAATGCTTCCTTGTCTGACAATCCAGTTGTAAGAACATTTTTCATTACAGATGAACTAATAAAGTCTTTCCACTTATTTTCTACATTAACAATGTCTCTTTGTTTATCATAACCTAAGCTATATGCTTTTTCAGTGATTTCACGATCACGAAATAAATCGACTAAAGCATATTTTAATTCATTACTAAATGATTTTGAAGAGACATTACGATTTCGAAAAACAAGAGGGTGCTTTTTTATTAAATCCAAAACATTGCCAATACTAAATTTTTCATTGTCAAATGTTAGAAGTTTTTCTTTTCTTAACATTTTTAAATCATTAAAAGAAAAACTGTCATCTACAGATTTTGTTTCTTCATTCCATATAGTATTTTGAATTACCGATTCTTTTTTTTCTTTTTCAATTAAATAAATCTTAGATATCCTATCAGAAAAGACTTGAAAAACTTCAGGGTCAAAGACCAACTCTTTTTGACTCATTAAAACAGAAACATATTTTTTATAAATTTTTAAAGCAGTTGATTCTCTGTATGTTTTTTCAGCATCTAAATAAGCCTGTTTCTTTTGCTCATCCGTAACAGAAACTATTGTATTCCAACTACTTACTTCAAAAAACATATGTTTTTCTTTACTTAAAGAAACCGGGCCATAAAGAAAATTCTTAGCTGGCTTTGAAAAAAATAGAATATTTTTTACTTCATCCGGCATTTCATCATTTAAACCAATCAACTTTGTACTTGCTGCGGGTATATCAGATAAATGATATTGAATGTTAGCTAAAGATGTAATGCGTTTTTCAGAAACTTGCTTTTTTTGAAAAGTATTTAAAATCAAAAAAGAAACTTCATATGTCCTTTTACTTTGTTTAGCAATAATATCAACGACTCCTGAATCTAACTGAACTTTGTCAAAACCATTAACTTTTAACATCATCTGCCTCATTGATTGCTCTTTCCTTCCAGCAATTAGACTGTTTTGAGCATTCGTGAAGTTCAGCTTCTTCTTTTCAAATTCTAATGCTAACAATTTTTCTGCGATGAGTGAATTAAGAGCAATTTTTTTATGAATGTAATTATTGTTTTTACAATAATTTGGTCTTGGGACGTATTCACAACGTTTTATGTAATCATTTACCGTTATTACTCTGTTACCAATAGAGGTTAATACATTCCCACTTGCGGAAGAAACCCTAGCGTTCTCAACCTTATGATCAGCGCAAGATAAAATAAAACAAGATAATAAAACTGAGCAAAAGGAGAATGCCCACCTCATAATGCAACACTAAAATAGTTTAAAACGCATTGTGATAAGAGAAACATTTCCAAGGACTCCAATTGATTGGTATGAATAGTCAATAGCGATACTTTTGTTACCGGGAAGAGATTTTTCATAGCCCAAGCCAAAAGTCAAAGTTGAAAATGGTATATCTAGTCCTTCAAATAATTCTGATTCATTTGGCTGTTCAATCCCTATACCTTTTATACCTGATCTCAAATAAAAAATATGCCCACCAATAAATTTATGAGAATATTCTGAACCAATATTAAGAGACTCACTATTATTGTTAGGGTGAAGAACGTCGAGCGAAATTATAAGTTCTTGAACCTCGTTTTTTATTGGCTTCACTGAAGACCCCAATCTAAATATTAATGGTAACTCCCAAGATTCAGTTCTGTACTGCCCTATGACATTTTCATAATTACCATTTTCATTTTCTAGTATATCTATTGGATTAATCAAATCAATTCCATCATATCTCATTTTAGATCCATAGTTTGAAATGCTCATACCTATACTCATACCATCTGATCTATTATTTTCTTTGGAGAAAAAATTTGTTTTTACTATCACACCTAAATCAAGTGCAGTCGCCCTAGCAGTAGAATGCCAAATATTCGAACTAACCATTTTTATTGACGCACCGAAAGCGAACCAATCAACAAGGTTTCTTCCATAAGATATAGAGGCTGCTAATTCATTAGCATTAAAGTACTCTCCGGTCCCATTTTGATTTAAAACATTTGTAACCTCTGTTGAACCGTAATCGAAATCTGTAAACCAAGCACTAAGTGTGCCGTAGCTTCCCATATTGATTGCAGTCGAAAATGTGGAATGCGTAATCCCCACAACCCAATCTTGCGAAGATACTCCAAATTCTAATCCATTAATAAATGCCAAACCCGCTGGATTCCAATACGCTGAGTTAACATCATCAGCAAGCGCAACAAATGCTTCACCCATCGAGACGGCACGACTACTAGTACCAATCTCTAAGAAATTTGCAGCAGTTGTGCCAAATCTATATTGACCAAATGATATTGATATAAATAATGTAAAAAAAAGTAAGTAAAATTTCTTCATTTTATCACCGCAAACTTCCCAGTGTGCTCTAATCCATTTAATGATTTATCTGAAAAATTTGGCCTTACATGATATAAATACATCCCAGCTGCAATCTCTAACCCTTCCTTGTTTAGTAAATCCCAATACACCATGCCATTATCTATGCCGTCATCTTTATATATCGTTTGTACTTTCACCCCGCTGGAAGTAAAAATAGTTACAACACAATTAGAAGGGAGATTGGTAAACATAATTTTTCTGGGCTGGTTAAGGAAAGGATTTATGACCGCTTCCTCCATAGCATTGGTTCCAACATATGGGTTAGGAACTACTCGTATATCTTTAATATCCTCTTTTAAATCATTTACAGCAATATTTTTCACCGTGTCTACTTTAAATTTAAATGTATCTGATGCCCAAAAATTTCTATTCCAATTAATTGAGTATCTAGAACCTGCTTTTGGCAAAAAGGCACTGTCAACATTAAAAAAGTCAATTACAAAAGCTGTGCCTAACCAATTATTTAATGAATCAATTTCACCAACCAAAATCCTATCTTGAAATTTATCATATTCACCATCGTGAGACCAAGATGAAGAGGCAAAGTCTTGCACCACCAAATCCATTAATGTGTAATTCCCAGCTTCATCAAGTTTTGTTTTGTTTACAACATACAAATCAAAAGATTGACCCAAAACGATTCTATTAGGAAACCATAATCTGGTATCATACTCATCATAAATACCAAAAGGGCTCTCTACTTTAGAAGTATAACTTATATCCTCCGTAAAAACAATTTCACAATCCCATGGAATTAAATTTGATTCTCTAGTTGAAATTGTAATATTTACATCACCGAAACTATCTCCAACCCAGCCTGTTCTCGCTGAATCAATTGAGGGAGTTATGTAGGTTTGTAATATGTCAAGTTGGATGCCTTCAAAGACATCTGATCTCATTTGATTATTCATCCCCCAATGATTATTTTCTTCATTGAAGACTAAATTCGAACCACTAAAATTTGGTTGCCCTGTTAAATCATAAGTCGGGCTTTCATTGTAAACATATTCATTACTTGTCTTATTAAAAACCTGAAAACCTGGATTACTTATATAAAGGGGTTTAGATGTTAAACTATAAACAGTATCAAAACTAAATGACACGTGATATTCATGACCAGCGTTTAGCTGTTCTCTTGATACCACATTAGGTATTAAGGTTCCAGTTCCTATCATCTTACTATTTAAAGAATCTAAAATAATCTCAGGGTCAGAATATGCTGCTGCGTCAGACCTTGGAACCACAATGGCAACATTTATTCCAATTCCTCGAATATTATCGTATTCATCGATGTCGATAACTGTATTATTTTCAGATGGTGAAATTCCAGGACCTATATCAGGAGCTCCATAATCATATGCCACAATTGCATAATAATATGTCCTCCCGTTTTCAACATTTTCATCCCTAAAATAATGCTTTATGCCTGTATTATCACCTAAGTTGTATGCCGTACCATTAACCAACCCAAAATCAGTAAACCCTACATTATCATTGATTAAATCACACTGATATATAGGCTTTAAGAACATTGGAGTGCCATAACCGTCTGTTATAACCTCAGCGTCTGAAAAATATTTGTCAGTAGCTCTAAATAATTTATATCCCTCAAAATCATTGACATTCCCCAAAAATGGGTCTCTTGTTAATTTATCTGCATCATCATTCCATGAGAGCATAACATACCCATCGCCTGGAGAGGCAGTTAAAGTAGGTGTCTTTGGAGGCTGAGCAAAACGATAATCCTTCTCATATATAACTTGAACTATTTCTTTCAATTTAAATAGGGCCGGGGCTATATGGTCTGATGAGTTTAAACCCTCCAGTGGATCAAATGAATGAATTTCAGCCATTGAAATTCGTTCAGTTTTTCCTTGATATAATGGGAAAGGTCCAGAAGCAAAAAGCTCAACAAGATTTGCCACTGTACCGTAATATTCCGTCAAAGAATCCGCAGAAACTAAATCCCACATAACGTCATCATTCCTAAACCAAGGACTTCCAGGCGGAGCAGGGTGTTGATCAAAAATTGGAAACAATTGAAAGGATGTTAACCCTATCATATCTGACTCTGATACGTCTGTAGAAGCAAAGTTAGGCTCACAACCCACAGATTCAACATAGTCTGGCCTATGATTCCCTTCGCCCTCATCTGGACCATTATAATTAAGCTCAAGAGGTCCCACTCCATCTAAACCAACATCATCTCCCGCATCTTCGTTTGCTTGATATATACCATCTCCGTTTGTGTCATCACCATCCTGCCAATCCTGATCTTCATCGGCATCCCAATGATTTTTTAAGTCAGCTGCCGTTAATTTATAAAAATCTAAAAATTTGGCTAAATCTGAAATCCCCTCTGTTGGCCCAACAATTGCGGTAGCTTGATTGTCTCTTTTTTCATCAATAATACCATCATCATCATTATCTAAACCATCGTAAGCAATTCCTGGACTTTCAAGGTATGCAAACCCCATTATCCCTGGAAGTAATCCAGCAACACCAATTCCATTCTCATCCCACGAGTAAGATAGATCCAATAAATCATTAAAATATCCTAGTTCGTCATCTGCACCATCTCCGCCAATTGCATTATCCACCCAATAACCAAAGCAAACCTCTGGTAGGTCATATTCAGATGTATTAGAAATATTGTATTCCCAAAAGATTGCATCTCTAGCTTGTGGATTATTCCATTGGAAGCCCCTTGTTTCCACTCTAATTCCTAAACCTCCCCAAGGTTGCCCTCCTTGAATTGAAGAAGTTTCATCAATTCTCTTAGAGCTATATCTTGGATAATACTTTACCATATCTTCTTCTCCAAGGTACTCTAAATCATGGGCATCATTTACAACAAAATATGTTTCTAAATCAGCATATGTGATCCCTCTTCCAAATCTACCATTCCACTCACCAGGCCATATTAGACCCTCAGAGGAAGGCCAACCACCAGAAGGCCAAGAATCAGGAAGTCGGCTTAGAGCAGGATATTCGTTATTAGGATTAAAATAACCAAAAACAGGATAAAATCCCCATTCGATCTGTCCTGAAGGATCTGTATCCATCTCTTCTCTATAACTAGTTTGTAAATAATGAAGAATGTGATGCTCTTTATTTGCTAATTCATTTAAGTCCGTTATTGGTATAGTGTCTACAGTATTAGGATCAGAATCGTCCTCGATATATACCCTAGCGCCTACTAATAAACCTATACCATCTAACATTTTTGTACCATCTGGGTTATTTGGCCATTTTGACACATTAGGTTTTGGCCAGTCTGAAAGCTCTGTTGTATTTCTATAATATAAATAAACCCTATTGCCGTTCATGTATCCTTCGCGCTCTGCTTCAATATCGCCAGCAGGATCGTCAGGGCCAGCGTAATCTGCGCCTTGAGAAAAAATAAAAGAGAGAAATAAAAAACCTATTATAAAATAAGACTTCATATTAAAATGGTATTGTGAGACCTATTTTAATTTGACGAGGAGCTTGAAACATAGAAGGATCCTTGTATCTATCATCATAAGTATTAAAATTACTTCTATGGCTCAATAATTCTGTTTCATTTACTACGGAAGTGTATGCTCTACCAGTTTCAGAACTGACACCATATTCATTATATCGATCTAACAAGTTATATATAATGAAATCAATTTTAGGCGATAATCCAAAAATTTTAGGAAGATTAATATATCCTGATAAATCAGCATGATAATTTGACGGCTTATAATCATTGTTCGGGTATAGATTTAAGAGAGCTAGACTGCTTTCTCCTTGAGGAGTAAAAGTGTATGGTGTCCCTGAATTATAATATCCTGTAGCCGTTACACCAAACTTGTTAGTATTATAACCTAAAGATAAATTAAAAGTGTGACGCTGGTCCCAACTCATCGGAATTAATCTAATTACCTCATCAATGCTAGAACCCTGCCTATTAAAAGTTTGAGCGGGGTTATCGGCATTACCCCTAGTAAATTGATATGTATAATTTGTTTGAACAAATAAGTTGTTAAAACTATAATCTAATTTGAGCTCTAAGCCCCGAACATTACCATAATCTTTATTTGTATATATACCATATTCAACCTGGTTATAGGTGCTCACCACTGCTAAACTTAAAAGATCATAAATGTCTCTGTAATAAAGATTAACCTCAAAGCTGGTATTCTTACCTAATTCTTGCCACAAACCAATTTCATAGCTAACAGTTTTTTGAGCATTTAGACCAAGACTATCAGAAGCCAAGTTTGCATTCCCAACAGTTGTTGAATAGTCACTTGGCCCAATTATGGAGGAGTGATTGGAAAAAATTGAATACATAGGTGGCATTTGCAAAAAATGACCATAGCTAAAGTGTAGAACTGCCAAACCACCTAATTGATACGCGAAACCAAGCCGAGGTGAAATCTGTGAAGCTATTTTAGAACGAATTTGAGAGCTCATCCTAGATTGATCAATAACCAGATTACCCTCACTATCCAGAGAATCATTCCCGGATAAGTTTTGCAGGTAATAAGTAGAAGAATTTATAGGGTTCCTCCTTTGACTAGGGTATGTAGTGTTTGCATCAAAAGAATCATACCTCAGCCCAAAATTGATCACCATCTCATCTTTCTCATATTTGTCTTGTATGTAAAACGAACTTTCTTTGGGATTTACATTGTATATATCAGAATAGACTGTGCTGTCAGGCAAAACAATAGGTTTATAATTGTCTCCCTCCAGCGAAGTTCCTGCATATGCGTTCCTGACCGTCTGACTAGTATTCCTTAAATCATAATTAATAAAAGAAAAACCAGCTTTTATGCTATGCGCACTGTTTGCTTGGATGGTGAAATCAAATTTTATATTATTGGTGATCAAGGTTCTATTTAAGTGCCCCTTGTCTTGACCGCCCGTAAAAAATCCCGCTCCATATGCCGTCATATACTTGTCATTAACGTAATTATAAAGCGTATCGCCGGCAAATAAATAACTACCCCTATATATTCCGTCTTCAGAAATTATTTTGAAGCTATCATAATCTTCAAAAAGATATGAGCCATAATCATTATGTGTGCGAGAATATTTTAAATCATAAAACATTTTATTGTTAATGAAATGATTTAATTGCAACATTGTTAATGTTGTGCGCGCGTCACCAAACCCTCGGCCATCTGGATTATATTTATAAATGTGGCTATAACCCTGGGATATAGAGTTATTTTGATTGACCATTAGTGCTAGTTTTATGTTACCTAAATTGTAAGATAATTTTCCCATAAAAGAAGAATATTCCCCTGTTCCCATGGGTACAAAGGAACTATCACCTGTGTTTTCACTTATCCATTTAGTAGAATCTTGATCATAAAAATTACTTAAGTTCCAAACTTCAAATCTTCTGATACCGTTTAGGTGGCCATTCACTTCTTGCGTTCGAAAATTTGTAAAGAAATAAAGTTTATCCTTAATAATAGGGCCACTGAGATTAATTTTAATATCATTGTTTGAATTAATCCCGAAAGGCTCTAATCCTATAAAAACCTCTTCACCGTTTCTCATATTTTCTGTAAAGTAAGTTGAATAGGCGGCATTAAAACTACCAGCGTATTCATTGCTCCCATCCTTGGTAACCGCATTTACCACACCACTCATAGCATTCCCGTATTCGGCGTTAAAAGTACCAGTAATCACTTCAAGATCTTTAACTGCCTCAACTTCTAATGACGAAACTGCAGCAACTCCGCCATATGAGTCGTTAACAGGCACCCCATCTATCATGTAACTTACTTCGTCTCTTCTACCACCTCGAAAATGTCCAGCCACAACACCAGCCTGCATATTTACTACAGCACCTAAGTCCTCTACCGGCAAAATTTCCATCTCTTCGGAAGAAATATTCTTAACTGTACTTGTTTGATCTTTTTTTCTACTGAGCTTACTAGCATAAATGATTACCTCTTGACCTTCTACTATACTTTGTTTCATTTTTATGTCGAGAGAGGTCGTTCTATTTACAGAGACTATTACATTTTCAACATTAACAGTCTCATATCCAATCATCATCGCTTTTACAGAATATTTTCCAGGAGGAACATTTATAAGATTAAAATAACCATCTTCATCTGCGCTTATTCCTGCCTGAGTTTGCACTATAATTATATTTGCGCCAAAAAGGGGATTTTCTGAGGATGCATCAATAATCTTCCCAGAGATTTTTCCTGATGTTTGGGAATATGCCAAGCAGAAGACAAAATAGTTAATTAAAACTAATTTAAAGGAGAAGTATTTCATTTCTTATCTTAAACAAAAACCAAAATAATATTAAAAGAAAAAAGGGGGAGCAACTACTCCCCCCTTTTTTAAATAGATACTATACTATTTTAAATAGGTTATCTTTAGGATGTTCCTTCCTGACTCACGATTGATAATAGCAAAGTACATTCCTGAATTTAAAGACATACCATTTGCGTCTTTCCCATTCCACTTGTAAACATAGGAACCTGAGGTTTGCATTCCATTCACGAGAGTTTTAACGTTTTGACCTAACAAGTTTACAATCTCTACCTTTACCTTTTCAGCATTCGGTAAATTATATGCAATACTAACATAAGGATTGAAAGGATTTGGATAAGCTTTACTTGAAAACTCTGTTGGTAATATAGTGCTTTCAACATCATTGCTTAACGTATTACACTCATTCCAACCATATA
>CEUU01049385.1_pt1 | contig 16116 bp, 27 predicted proteins | sample 531321 | NCBI WGS metagenome assembly CEUU01 (sample SAMEA2622658, study PRJEB7988) | marine metagenome | isolation source: saline water (ENVO:00002010), including
TTGCCCTCCACTCCCTGAAAATTTCACGTTGGTAATGACTAATAATGGAGGTGATGGAAACTAATTTTTTACCATTTGGAGTGTCATAGTATCTAACACCATCAATAGTCTCTCTTGTGAGACTAGCATAATCAATTTCAATGTGTGTGAACATTACATACCTAATTCATGTTTTGCTACAATGTATTCCTTGACCAGACCACTTCTACAAATATCTTCTGGTCCAAACTCTACCATACTGAATGAAGGCATGTTCTTGAGGATGCGAATGAAATCAATAATTCCATTCTTCTCACCAGTCTTAACCAAATCAGTTTGGGTAGCATCCCCACAGAAATGAATCTTGGAGTTCTCACCCACCCTTGTGATGATTGAGTCAAGCTCATGGAAGTTCAGGTTCTGGAACTCATCAACAATGAGGATGGCATTATCAAAGGTTGTTCCCCTGATAAAGGATGTGCTCCAAAAACTAATTGTGCCCTGTGCTTTCAAGTTAGCATACAACATTTCAAAAGCATTGTCATCAGGCATCTCAAACATATACTTTACCATATTCTTATAGGGAATCTGGTAGATGTCTGACTTGTCCTCATGGTCACCAGGTAGGAAACCAATCTCCCTGGTGGGCACAAGGGATCTAACAATGTATATCTTCTCATAAGGTGTCTTTTGATCTAAGACATCTTTAAGTGCATTATAGAGGGTGATAAAGGTCTTTCCTGTACCAGCACATCCATAAGCAACTGAATGTTGATCTTTGGCATACTCTTGAAAAAAGAGATCTTGATTCTCTGTTAGGGGTTCAATCTTCTTGATATAATCAAGATTGATTGGTTTTTTTCTTTTCATGACTTTATTACTCATACCAAATGGCACTGGATTATTAGTGCTTCCAATTCCTGCTTTACTTTTTCTTGGCATACTAGAAAGGTTTTACTTTTGAGCCAGGGGCTTTTGATGCTTTTCTGAGGACATCATTCCAACCAGGATTTTTGTTGACCAGCTTTTGCTGCCAGTCACCAACCTCACCTACGCCAGCACATCCTTGACTCCAATCCTTATCCCAATCAGGATTGTCCTTTCTCCATCTATCGTATTCTACCATTGTCATGGACAATGTTTGAGTTTCTTTCGTCACCTTATTAATTACAGGATATGTTGGCATAAAGTTACCTCAGTGTGTGTTTATTTATTAAGACCAGTCAAGCGCCTGTGAAATAACAGGAAACTGTTCTACAAAGATTTCCTTACAGGAGTTGGCAAGCTCCATATGTTCCCTCTGTGTGCCATTAGCAGACCTCAGATCTATGTAATGGACCCATGAGCGAATTGAGCCACTCATGTACATTCTTGTTGGGACACACATGGGAAGCACATTACGAGCACATTCCTTTGCCACGCCCCTTTCAAGCATCTGTTCATATAATGCCATGGCAGAATCAAACAGGGTCTGCATTTGAATCTGCATCTTCTGATTTTCAAAAGGATCTAAATCATTTGTACTATTTTGACGATTCTTTGTATCCTGCCTTCTCAATTCTGGGAGTGGAATTTTTTTGCCCAAAAGTGAGGAATCAGCATACCTTTGAGAGAATTCCTGATATGTGAAAGACCTATGACGCAGCACCTGAGCTGCAATTGCCCTGGTTGTGGATAATTCAAGAGTCATAAATGCCTGTTCAAAAATACTCCAATGCTTATGCTTAATACAGTATTTCAGAAGACCCTCAAAGGAATCATTGTCCTGATTCTTGGGATTTGAAACACGAGCACAATAAGCAATATGCTTTTCAGCATCTGGTGTTACTGATAAAAGAGTTGCATGATGCTTCATTTCTTTTCTGATTTCCTTACTTTCTTTAGTTCTTTGAGTTCATTTTTAATAATTTGATATGCATCTTCTGCACTTATCTTACCACCCATCTCCATGGCTGTGGTAAACTCAACCCTTGTTCCAAAGTGTTGAAGTGCCCTCTCAAATGTGTCTAGTTCTTCATACATTAGTCTGGATACCCATCATCGTCATTGAATACCTCATCATAGTCTGCAATAGGAATATCATATTTAGTATCATACTTATATGCCTGTGGATCAGAATAAACCTCTGATTCCAACTCATCAATTATAAGTTTTAACTTAGATATGATCTTTTTAAGTTTATCCTTTTCCATAAAAAATGGGGGTATTCACCCCCATTCTACCATCCTCTTGACGAAGTGGCAATCATTTAGTGTAAGTGTTACCTCTGTAACAGAAGGTGCCGTGGGTCTCTTTAGACTCAACACAACGAGTATCATACTCAACACCACGATAGGACGTGTGATGAATCTGAGCGTCATGCAAGGCAGCAACCTTTTTAATCTGTTTTTTGATCATCAGAAGTGTATTCATGATTTTACTCCTAAAGTAATTGGATTTTTAGGTCCGTTCCTTTAGTCGTTTGCGTCCCAATCACACCCACTATCAGTGTTATCTTTGATGGTTTCAATAACCTCAGCAACAACAGCCTCATCCAGATCTACGCTCTTAGCCCTGGCAATAATTTCCTTGGCATCAGTGCAAGATAATGTATATGATAGTAGATACTCAAACATGGGATGAACGCTCCGTTCCGCGACTTACTTGCGTCTAGTTTCCTAGATGAACGACAGGTCTAATATAGACCATATCTATTTAGGTGTCAATGTGTTGATTTTTACACATTACCTTATTCTTTTTTTATTCTTGAGATATTGAAGGGTCTCTTTGAGTGTGCCCCTGTGTTCTACACCAACCTGAACCTGTGGATATTCAGCATCTTTACCAAACTCAGCATTAAATTGTCTCTGAGTAAAGTCCTTATCAAGATAGAAGACCCTCACATCCTCATTCACACTATTTAGTAGACTCTCTGCCCTCTCACACTCCAGACTACAATTGGACCATATTACTGCTTGTACCCTAGTCACGCTGTGTCCAGTCATCTGTCCTCTCCTGGTGAAACCACTCTACCATTTCATCTGTGTTTTGGAATCCCTTTGAATGATTAGATGGGTCAGGATCCCCCAGTCCCATCTGTATCATAAAATCATCAAGACCACCCTTTTCCACATTAGGGTTGGCAGCAATTCTTCTTGCCTTGTTCAATATTTCATAGGCACTTCTATTTGCCTTGGCTAATTTGTTTGCCCAGATCATATCATCAAGATTAACCTCCTCACCATTAATGATGCGTGAGCAGATAAACTCCAATCTAAGTCTGTGTTTTGTTGAGAGCATTTATCTTAGGGGATTGCCGTTTTTATCTAATAGTCCCAGTTTTTTTACCTGAGATAGATTAGACTTCTCTTGTTTCTTTAATTTTTTATATCGCTTGATAAGTTTATCCACCTCACCCTTGGAGATTTTCACCTTTAACTTATCCTCATTTTCAACAAATCCAAGACCTGCCTTCTTTGTCTCCTCCTTAGAGTCAACATAATCATTAATAACATCTTGAATCTCATCCCTGATGATAGTATTAATTTGTTTTTCTAATTCCTCATCAGGATTCATTTTTTCTTCTCCTCAGGTGGTTTATTACCCCACATTTTAGGATTCATTCTACCCTCTGTTTGATCAAATCTAATGAAATCCTTTTTATAGGTATCATAGTAATGATCAAAAAGTTCTGTTTGCTTACCACAATTTGTGACGTCATATGTGACCTGACCCTCTTTCAAATACTTCACAAGATATGATGTATAGGGTAGGGTCTTATCATTTGCCAACTCAGGATCACATGCTTCATGGATGATTTTAATTCCCATCAGATTCTATCTCCCCATTTAATATCAGGATATGCTTCTTTAACTGTTTCTTTTTTAAGTTTGTATTTTGTTGATAATTGACGATCTTTAACCAGGCAGATAATCTCTGCCTCATCTGGATGAAGCCCCTCTAAAAGTTGAATGAACATTGTCTCCCTTCTAAGTGAAGATAGGGAATCATTACCACCCTTGACAAAGTGATACAGGTTTCTCCACTCCTTTCTGAGGGAGGTGTGATCAGTTCCCAAAGGTGCCTCATTTTTCTTATAAGGAACTTCACCCTCAGGCATTACACTGATAGCAGACTCATCAAAGTTCCAAATCAAAACAGACTTCAACGCATCACATTCATATTTTTTCAGAATCTCAATCTTTTTTTTGATTGTTCTCTGCTTGCTTACAAGATCAAGTATCTCATGAAGGAATGGATTAGGTGGAAGTTTTGTGGGTGTAGATGTTGCCATGTTTTTTTCAATTCAGTGTTAATATTTATTCTGACTCAGATAAGTCTTCAGGGTTTTCAAATCTTACAGCAAGAATATCATCTGCTATAAATTGTCCATTCTCATCAAAACATTCTGGGTGTGTTGGAATGTATTGTGCATTCCTATCATAGACATATTCTTTTACAAGATATCCTACCACACCACCAACAATTAAAAATAAAATTGAAATGATTGATGATAGAGTTAGAGTTACAGCTAACATTTTACTCTCCTGGCTTCTTTTTTCTAAAGTCCAAATAGAAGTGAAAATATAACTCTATGTCCCTGTTTAAGAAGGAGAGCATATTTCCAAATCTTACTTGAAAAGTCTTTGGAACTGAAGTCTTCCTCCTCTTTCTAAGTAGTAACTCCACCCCACGATTGATGTGAGTTAAGTCACTGGTAGTTTTATTTAGAGGACCTCCTTCTTTTTCTTCCTGGTCTTTTTTCTTGCTCATATTTCCAAGCATCCTGTAGTAAATTGTACAAATAGTCCCTGATCTTACGTGCCTCTGGTTTACCCAGATGACCATAACCCTCTCTCAATTGTTTGTGTTGGGAGTCATTGCCACCCTCCAAATAATCTTCAAGGTCAAGAATCAAAGTGTTAATTTCAGCAGCAGAAGGAGAGTCAATAAATGATTCTACATCCCTCTTTGTTGCCTTGATGCTATGAAGATATTCATACATGTTAAGCATGAACTTACCTTCAAAAGCATAATCAATAGTGTGTTCAATAACATCATACATTTGATAGAGTTCCCAACCTTTGTCCATTAAACCAGATTGTTTTCCTTAAGATATTTAACTGTTTCCATACATCCACCAAGCACATTATCACCAAGTTTAATCATTGGGAAGGTTGCATCCTGCCCAAAGTGATAAAAATATTCTTCCCTGGTGAAATCTTTACCCATCTTATACACAATGTATGGAAGTTCTGCTAATTCTAAAACCTTGATGATTTTAATGCAATAAGGGCATCCATTCTTAGAATATACTTTGTATCTTTCTATTTCCATGTGTCCCTTATTGATGGATCTTTTTTTAATTTATAAAAATTATCCCAGGAACATATACAGACCTTGTACCCAGGATAGTTTTTATCAACCATTTGAGAGTAGGCCATGCAGGTGGGATAATCTCCCTTAAACCAGACCTCCTTTAACTCATAAATGACCACATGATCTGAGATCATAGGATGTTACTCACAGGTAGAAAGTTAGTTTTAAGAACCTCATCCCAATCAGTATCAAACTTTTGAACGCCATCATTAGTCAGTATGTGGTCATACATCTGTTCCAAAATACTAGGTGGCATTGTAACAATCTCAGCACCATTGTACCAAGATCTGATTGCCCTCTGGACTGTTCTGATTGAGGCAGAGAGAACCTGTGTCCTGATACCATGAATGCGATAAAGTTCAGAGATACTTCTGACAACCTCTAGACCTGCCACTGACTGGTCATCCAACCTACCTACAAAGGGACTGACATAGGTTGCACCAGACTTGGCAGCGAGGACTGCCTGAGCAGCACAGAAGACCAATGTGACATTAGTTCTAATCTTTTCTGCACTGAGTGCCTTACATGCCTTTAGACCCTCCCTTGTGCAGGGCACCTTGATTGTACTTATCCCACCAAACTTGTCAACCAGTCTGAGTCCCTCATTATACATTACCTGAGCATCACCCACAACTTCCATACTAATGTCAGTAATACCAATCTCCTTAATCTCCTGATAGACATCATCAGGTTTTCTACCAGACTTCATGATCAATGTGGGATTGGTTGTGACACCATCAACCAATCCAGTATCATAATATTGTTTGATTAAATGTGTATCAGCAGTGTCCAGAAAGATTTTCATTTAGTTAAATACTCCCTTTCAGATTTATATAAAAAAGTTTTTTCCTTATCAAAATACATCTTGATTCCCTGTTGAAGTTCAGGAAGCAACCATTCATGAACTGGTAAACATTGTTCCCAGTTAACAGGTTGAACACAATTCATAACAACTACAGTCCAGAAAGCACTAAGATGATTTATTATTGTCAGCATTGTATGGATGGGCAGGATTAAACTCACCCTCTTTAAATGGTACTGATTTAGTTAGGTCCCTACGGGATTCATTCTTAATTAGGATGAAGGAGTCCTTATTATACTTAACAGTTCCAATTGGGGTTTGCCATTTTCTATTATATTCCTCTCCCACATCAATACCAGAGACAGAACAACCTCCAATCTCCACAACAATTTTATCTCCAACTTCCCATCCCAGTTTGTTTGCTATCACTGCTATCTGATCAACCACAGAGTTTTCCATAACAGTTTCTTCTGGTTCAAGATTTCCAAGCATAAAAAAAAGAGGGTAGGGACCCTCTCAGTATAACAGATTCAAAGCATCCCTGCAAGCAGTATAAAAAAACATATTATTGTAAAGGAAATTACAATGGAGCAGGATATGATTAATTGTTTGAGGGTAATACTCTCACCATTTGGTTCATGATGTTCACTCATAATTATGTAATTGGTATGGGATACTTACCATCAAAACAGGCAGTGCAAAAATTATCATTATCTTTATTAGCAGAATTCACCATACCATATTTTGAAAGATATGACAATGTTTCTACCCCTAAGTGTTGTCTTATTTCTTCTATGGTGTTATTAGCAGCAATAAGTTGATCCTTTGTATCAGTATCAATACCATAAAAACATGGATGGGTTACTGGTGGTGATGTAATTCTCATATGTATTTCAACCGCACCTGCCTCTCTAAGTGCCTTAACTAATTTACGAGATGTATTACCCCTCACAATTGAATCATCAATCAAGATAATACGCTTACCCCTTAGCACATCTGGCATAGGATTTAGTTTCATTTTAATAGCATTTTCTCTCATCTCTTGTGATGGTTGTATAAATGTACGACCAATATATCTGTTCTTGATAATACCTTCAGCAAATGGTATTCCACTTTCTTGAGAGTATCCTATTGCTGGTGGTATGCCTGAATCAGGTACACCAACAACTATATCAGCATCTACAGGAGATTCTTTTGATAAAACCCTACCAATTCTCTGTCTATATGTATAGATTGATTCTTGATAATATGTACTATCAGGTCTTGCAAAATATATCATTTCAAAAATACAATGCTTATGATCTCTATTAGACCATTGTATCTTTTCAGGTTCTTCTCCATAATTAAATTTAATCAATTCACCTGGTTTTATATCATCAATATATTTTGCTCCAATAATTTCTAATCCACATGTCTCACTACTGATGGTCCATGTTCCACATGGTGCTTTACCATAAACAAGTGGTCTAACACCATTTCCATCCCTCACAGCAAACAAACCAGATGATGTGGCAACAACAATACTAAAGGAACCCTCACAATGATTAAGTGAGGAGATAATAGTATCCTCCCATGTTTGACACTTGGAAGCATAAGTCTCAATTAATTTTGATATTAATTCAGAATCACTTGTAGCTGGATAATCATTTAGGAGACTCTTAAGATGTTTTGAGTTTACCAAATTACCATTATGTGCAATAGCAAATGATCCCTTTGTAGAATTACTCACATGTGGTTGTGCATTCTTAATGTGACTATCACCAGTTGTTGAGTATCTAGTATGACCTATTGCTAAATCACCCTTGAGTTTTTTTAAAATTTCTGGTGAAAAAATTTGATTCACCAGACCCATATTTTTATGCAATATTAAATTGTTAATATCTAATGAGGCAATTCCTGCTGATTCTTGGCCCCTATGTTGAAGGGCGTGCAGTCCAAAGTATGTAAAGTTTGATGCTTTGATGCCACTACCAGTGACACCAAAGACACCACACTCTTCTTCCATTTTATCAGTAGAGTGCATTAAAATTATATTTATGGGACATTGCCTCTGAGAAGCACTTCCTCAGGGAACAAAAAGTTCTCATGATGTTCACTCATCTTTATAAAGTCTCTCAAGTTTTTCCCTTGAGAGATCCACATACATTACTTCTTCTCCGTCTTCTGGTTCCTCTGGATGTCTAGTCCTATTAGGTCTATTCATTTTACTTATTGATTCAATGTTTTTATACATTAAAGCAAAAGATGATCCTCCAATAGCAAACAAAATACCAAAGAAGAGTAATGCTATCATAGTGCGTTGCCTCTAGGAAGAACTTCCTCAGGGAACACAAAGTTTTCATGTGGTTGGTCAGCAGGTGCCATCCAAGCACGAAGACCCTCATTCAAGAGAATATTCTTGGTATAGAAAGTCTCAAACTCTGGATCCTCAGCCGCTCTAAGCTCCTGACTAACAAAGTCATAAGCACGAAGGTTGAGAGCAAGACCAATAATCCCAATGCTGGAAACCCAGAGTCCCATAACTGGAACAAAGAGCATAAAGAAATGAAGCCAGCGCTTGTTACTAAAAGCAATGCCGAAAATCTGTGACCAAAATCTGTTCGCAGTGACCATTGAATAAGTCTCCTCCTCTTGCGTGGGTTCAAAACCAGCAAAAGTAGTGGATTGTTCTCCATCCTCAAAGAGAGTATTTTCAACTGTGACTCCATGAATAGCTGACAATAGAGCACCACCCAGGATACCTGCTACCCCCATCATATGGAAAGGGTTGAGAGTCCAGTTATGGAAGCCCTGTAGGAAGAGTAGGAACCTAAAGATCGCTGCAACACCAAACGATGGTGCAAAGAACCAACTGGATTGCCCCAAAGGATAGATGAGAAATACAGAGGTAAATACAGCAATTGGACCAGAGAATGCAATTGCATTGTAGGGACGAATACCAACAAGACGTGCCAGTTCAAACTGGCGGAGCATAAACCCAATCAGGGCAAATGCACCATGGAGAGCAACAAAGGACCAAAGCCCTCCAAGTTGACACCACCTGACGAAGTCTCCCTGAGCCTCAGGACCCCAGAGAAGAAGAAGACTATGACCCATAGCATCAGCAGGCGTGCTGACTGCTGCTGTAAGGAAATTTGCGCCTTCAAGATAAGAACTTGCCAGTCCGTGGGTGTACCAGCTGGTGACAAAAGTAGTGCCAGTAAGCCACCCACCAATAGCAAGATAAGCTGTAGGGAAAAGGAGAATACCAGACCAACCCACAAAAACGAACCTATCGCGTTTAAGCCAGTCATCCAGGACATCAAACCACCCCCTCTGTGCTGGTTGTAAAGTTGAAGCAACCATGACTATTTAAAACCTCCATTAGTTTTTTTCTTAATTTGTTTTCTATCCAATACAGTGACTGTACAATCACCCCAATTACGAACACATTCAAACCAGTGAGATCTTAGTTGTTCATAATCATCAAATATAATGGACTTACCATTGAATTCTAACTGATATTGATGTCTTTTGTATGGTTCATTGGAAGTTTGTTCAAAGTATGGCATACAAATCTTAATATAGGGATAGAAAAAAATAGAGGGTCATAAAGACCCTCTCTTGAATCTATTCTATTTTATCAACCAACTGCGGGAGCAGAGAGACAAGCCACAGGGGTTGTTTCCACAGCAGCAAGGTCAAGGGGGAAGTTGTGTGCATTTCTTTCATGCATAACTTCCATACCCAGGTTTGCTCTGTTAAGGACATCTGCCCAGGTGTTCAGAACTCTACCCTGACCATCAAGGATGGACTGGTTGAAGTTGAAACCATTGAGGTTGAATGCCATGGTGCTAACACCAAGGGCAGTGAACCAGATGCCAATTACAGGCCATGCAGCCAGGAAGAAGTGGAGACTTCTGCTGTTGTTAAAGGATGCATATTGGAAGATCAGACGACCAAAGTATCCATGAGCAGCAACAATGTTGTATGTCTCTTCTTCTTGTCCAAACTTGTATCCATAGTTGAGTGAATCATTTTCAGTGGTCTCACGTACCAGTGAAGATGTAACCAGTGAACCATGCATAGCACTGAACAGAGCCCCACCAAAGACACCAGCCACACCAAGCATGTGGAAGGGGTGCATCAGGATGTTGTGCTCAGCTTGGAATACAAGCATGAAGTTGAATGTACCAGAGATGCCAAGGGGCATACCATCAGAGAATGAACCTTGTCCAAAAGGATATACCAGGAATACAGCAGATGCAGCAGCAACAGGGGCACTGTAAGCAACGCAGATCCAGGGACGCATACCCAGTCTGTAGGACAATTCCCACTCACGACCCATGTAGCAGAAGATGCCAATGAGGAAGTGGAAAACTACCAGCTGGTAAGGACCACCATTGTAGAGCCACTCATCAAGTGAGGCAGCTTCCCAGATGGGGTAGAAGTGGAGACCAATAGCATTGGAGCTAGGAACAACAGCACCAGAGATGATGTTGTTTCCATAGATCAGTGAACCAGCAACTGGTTCTCTGATGCCATCAATGTCCACAGGGGGTGCTGCCACGAAGGCAACAATGAAGCAGATTGTAGCAGCCAGCAGGGTAGGAATCATAAGTGTTCCAAACCAACCAACATATAGACGATTGTTGGTGCTGGTTACCCAGGAGCAAAACTGTTCCCAGGATGATACGCCTTGTTGGCGTGTAAGTGTTGAAGCCATTTTCTTTAAAGGGTTATGTAGTAGTGCGGGGAACACTGGTTAGAATATTCCTGATCTACCCTCCAGATCAGGTATGAAGGACTATTGTTTAGTCACGCTGTTTAGTCCTGGTGAGGCGTGATTGGATGGTGAGGAATCCCTCACCTCTTCCATGTATTTATATTAAGGCATAACCCACCACCTGTCAACCCCTTGACGCCAGTTCCAAAACTGGTTAGAATAGGCTTGTCCAGGATGATAAAGGATTACTTACGTTTCTTTGAGGCTTTAAGTACCTTAGAATCAATTTTAGGATTACCTGTCTTAGGCATTGCCTTAGCACTAATTGGATCTAATCTGTTAAATCTATTTGATACTTTTTCACCATCAACTAGATCAGGATGTCTTCCATTTATCATTTCTGGTGGTGGATCTTTAGGAAAGACTGGTTTAACATCTGCATGATTTAAAAAATCAGATACAGACTTTAATCTACCAGTAACTTTTGCAACCTTATCATTATGTTTTGCTTTAGATTCATATGATTCAGGAAGTCTAAATCCTTTATTTTTTAATATATCTGCTGCTTTAAATGTTCCTATCTTTCCATTAGCTTTAATCCTTACAGTAGCACCTTTACCACCTGCTTTTATAGCATCATCTGCCAATGATAATGACCTTGGAGATGTCAGAGCTCTTCTGAAAGCATCTATGGTTGTTCTTTGAGCTGCTGTTTTAGCACCCACAGTTACTCCAGTTTTTGCTGCTTGTGCTGATATAGCTAGCGCTTCATCACCAGGAATAGGTGTTAACAATGTAACCACTGTAAGAATATCAAGTCCCAATTGAGCAGCAAGAGCAAGGTTTCTCTTTAATGATTCACCCTTAAGTTGTTCATTATCAATTTCAAGTTGCTTAAGAGAGTCTTTAATATTTTTCTCAAGTTGTTTATTTTTTTGAGCTTCACGTGCTGTAGCAGCATCAGTAAGTGATACTCCAAGTTCTCTTAATCTCTCTGCTTCTCTTTCAGCAGGTGTTAATTCATCTGAAAAATCTGGAATTTCTAAATTATCTGGCTCAGGTGTTATGGGATCTGGTTCACGGAGATTTGTGTATGGGTGTGCTTTTAATGGATCTCCAACACTTGTTTTACCAGTGCGTGATGATGCAGTAATATACCACTCGTCACTATCATATGTTTTAAAATCTGTGCTTAGAGATTTTATTTTACTAAGAGCTAATTGAAATTCTTCTATAGTTCTATCATTTTTTATTAAATGTCTTCCATAAGCATACTCAGCATCTCTTCCAAAACTACTTCTTGGATAATCAAGGTCTCTAGCATTTGAATTAGATGCTATCTCAAGTGCTCTCCTACCTCTATCATCATTAAGTAAAAAATATGCAGGATCATATTCTAAAGTTGTATCAGTTCCACTCTGACTAGCATATGCATAGGCAAGTTCATCTCTATTATTATATAAGTGATTAAGCACCAATGTCATTGATGATACAACTTGCTCTCTTGCAAAATTAGTTCCTGGTGCCAATCTTTGATCACCTGATCCCAGACCTCTCTCAAAATGACTTAAATCCCAAGTGAATCCTAAACCAGAAGATCCTAATCTGTAAATATTTCTTCTTGCACTTTCACTTGCTTGTTTAAGTGTTTCATTTTGTGGTCCAGTTAAAATAGGTGTAGCATCACTATCTGGGGAAAAACTATATGGTTTCATCAATACATACCTTGTTCCAGGTAAAGCAATATCAGGTTTTTCTACACCATAAAAATTAGGATCTTCTTTTGCCTTTAGATAAGTTTCAGTGGGAACAATCCTTGACGCCTCAAGTTGAGGATCATTATATGAATAAAACTTTCCATTCCAACCAGTTGAAGGGGTTCCACCAGGTTGTATGTATATTCCAGCATTCCATATTCTTCCATAAGTATCATTTGAAAGATTTTTGAGATCATTCATATTGATCCCCATTGCAGTGAGAAATTTATCTCTAATTTCTATACTACTGTTATTAATTATTTGAAGTTTTTTCCTCTCACTATTAAAAACTCTGTTGATGCTATCCTTTGTTAGAGTATCAATTGTCAAACCTCTTTGCTCCAAATATCTATCCAAGTCTTCTTCAGATGATGAGTCTGTGATTTTTGTATTGAATAATTTGTCAATAGTTATTGGATCATCAGGGAAATCAAATGTATTTGGATCAAGTGAGATTTGAATATTTCTAGCAACATCTTGTGCAGCTTTTTCATAAGCTGCTTTATTAAATGGGAACTGTCTGCTTTGATACTCATCAGAAGCAGCAAGCATATCCTCAAGTCTTTTCTTTTTCTCTTCAGGAGAAAGACCCCCACTTCCATCATTAATGAATGATACTGCCTCTGGGCTATCAAGGGGAACAAAGACACTTATAGGTGCTCTTCTTTGATACTTAATATTTTTGATACCATAATTATCAAATCCAAGACCACTATTGGCCAGTTGATAAAGCATATACCTAAATGCTACACCCCTTGCATAGGAAGGAAGAGTGATTGAATAGTCTCTTAGTCCGCTATTATCACTTCCAAGAGGAATAATGACGTCAAAGTCTGCAGGCATGACCTGATCACCTTGTTGATTTACACCAATTGACCTAAATGCTGATCCACCTGGTGGAAGGTAATAAAGTCTTAACTCCTCTCCTGGAAGATCAGGATCTTCACCACCATTTGTATCATTACCTCTGATGGCATTGATTGTTAAAGTATCAAACTTTGAGGAATCAATTGGTTTGAGAATTGCCCATCTTGGCGCACCATCACCTTGAAAAGCAAGATGATTTCCAATAGCAAATCCACCATCACTTCCTGAACCAGAACCACTTCCTTTTACTACTGTTTGTTCAAAGGCATCATTACCACCAGCAGCCTCAAAACTATCAGATGTCTCTGTGCTTATAGTCTCTAGATCAGTCTCTCCTGTTGCTATAAGGGTGGTAAAGAATACATTACCAGTATTCATACCTTCAGTTACATTACCTCTCCAGTTAGAGTATTCTGGACTATGTTTATCTCTAAGATCAAATAGTTCTTTTCTTTTATTATATTCCTGCAATAATTTTTTTTCTTTATTTTGCTCGCGTAATTCTTTAACACGAGACATATCAATGTGCTTTCTTGCCCTGGTGTATAGATTCATCAGTATCTGAACGTTTCAATATATTCTAATATCTTATTTAGATACATGTCAGCATAATATTTGTATTCAGAGGGACAATTATCCTTTCTTAGTTGATCTTTTACCTGATATAATTTGGACTGTATTTCATATCGTGTAATAGGTCCTCTAGGCATCATCTAAGTCCTCTGTAAGTTTTTTTATATTACCTGCTCTCTTTGTCCAGGTATCTTTATCCCCGTATATATGACCTTTCTTGTGTTTTGGATTAATACAATCTCTACTATTTTTAAATCCACACACAAGATTACTTAATGTTTCCTCATCACCCCTCCTTCCAGTGGCCCAAATGTGATTACCATTTAACCATATGGCACCACACACAGAGCATTCAACCCTACTAAGAGTTAAATCTGATAGTTCTTTTTCCAAGGATATTGTGAGTGTATAACAAACTATTTATCTTGATGTATGCTATAATACATATTTCTATGATGAAATACCTATTTTATAAATAAATCGCGACTGTCTGATATCAAAACACATGAAAAGGTTTATTCCTTTTTTTATGATTCTGATGACAGCCCCACTTGCTGCAAATGCTGGTGGTCTGGTACATAAAATGTCCTCTAGTGTTCAACTTACTGTTGACTCTGCCAGGACTACTGCCACAAGATTAGGTTCTCAGTATTCCATCTCTGGTTCAAATGTGAACACAACTGATGGAACAACAGCAGGAACAATTTCCACAGGTGCTATCACCAGTGGAATTGCTTCGCCAGGAACTATTTCAGCAACTCAGGCAACTGCTGGTGAGGCATTCTCATTTAGCTCCTCCTATATTCAGGGTGATGCTGTTCCAACTTCTGCTCCCACTGTAGGAACTGTTGGTAACTTCTCCAGTCAGACCTCCTATACAGCAGGAACTGCTGGTGATCTGGCAGGAACCGTTGCTACTGATGGTGGTATTTCCATCACAGCAGGTGGAGCTGGTACAACTGCTGTAGGACAATTTGTTTCTGAGATTACTGTGATTGATTGAGGAAAACAGATGAGAAAATTATTTCTCCTTACCCTTTCCTTTCTATTAGGATCGTCAGCAATGGCGGTCCCAGTTGTTCCTAACTTCACTCAGGGTTCCATGACGTCTCATACAGAGACCACATCTAAACAGACTGAGACAATCAATTCCATTGACTATGCAACAGGATGGCAATACACAGTATCTGGAACAAATGTTTCCAACAATGGCAAATCCCTTTTGCCACCTACAGTAAAGAACAATGTAAATATGACACCACTAGGTGGAATAGAGGGACAGGTAACAAGCACATCAACTGGTTTGGACTTCAGAAATTCAAACTTCTCAGTCACAAAACCAGGTCATGCATTCCAGTTCACCACTACCTATCAGGGACCAGGAATAACAAATCAGACTGTAATTCAAAGGGTTACAGAGGTCACAAGCGTCACAGATACAACAAGTATATTCACGCAATAGTTTTAAGTGCAACAACATCCTTATCCCCTGCTCAGGTTTTGTCTGCAGATGTTGGGGGTGTATCCGCTACTGCTAATCCTATTGCTAATAGTTCTGGTTCTGTAACCAATCAGGCAATTCAGGTTTTACAGGGACCATATATCACAAACACATATGGTGGTGGGATCAGTTGTCAGGGTCCCACTGCCAACTTCACACCATACATTACCCATGCTAGGAATGATAAGGACCCATTTGAAACCTTTTACTTAGAACCACAATATGATGCAAGGGATTTTGAAGGGAGATTGGTTGAGGTTCAAAAGAATGTAAAAAACTGGCCATGGGAGAGTTGGTATGATGACAGGACATATGTTAATGAGGAGGGTGAGACTGTAAGGGCATATGAGGATGGACAGGATATGACCATCACAGTCATGGAGATGCAGGGTGATGGTGTGCCTGATAATCCAGGTGAAAAACTGTGGGAGAAACCTATCAGGACTGGTCAGGCAAGGAACTACAGCACAAGTGTGGGACTATCAGCAACATTATCCATACCACTTGATGGTGGACTACAGGCAAGATGTAAGAAGGCAGCAGAGACACAGATTGCTTTACAGGGTCAAATGCT